>Ga0265297_10002205_pt1 | contig 40993 bp, 42 predicted proteins | sample Munlanlwell13791_FD_192502 | JGI IMG/M metagenome (GOLD analysis project Ga0265297, IMG submission 192502) | Leachate microbial communities from a municipal landfill in Southern Ontario, Canada - Leachate well 137-91 | ecosystem: Engineered > Solid waste > Landfill > Unclassified | place... | reverse complement strand
GGAATTACTAATCCTCATGTAAATATTAGTTTATGTGGTCAGGATGGGGGACCTATTACAACTTGTCAGAATTTTTCTCTAACTGTCACAAGTGATAATCGTGCTCCAACAATTATTTCTTATTCTCCATTAATTTTATCTTCTACTCGGGATGGAGGAAGTTCTGTGAAGTTTAGTGTAACAAATTATGATCCAGATGGAACTGTTCCAGATACTTATTGGTATGTGAATAATAAATTAGTTGAATATGATGTGGGAAATTTGAACCAAGACTATACTTACTCTGTTCCTTGCGGAGTGAATGGAGATTTTAATGTTAAGGTTGATGTTACTGATGGAATGTTAAACGATTCTTTAACTTGGAATTTTGCAATAAATCCTGTTGTTTGTCCTGTTTCTTCTGGGGGAGGAGGCGGAGGTGGAGGTAGCGGTCCTTCTTGTACTGAAAAGTGGGCTTGTTTTGGATGGAGTATTTGCCAGGATTCAGCAAAATCTCTTGAAATAGGTTTACTTTCAGGAGAGGATTTTAGAATTATACAAGGAGAATGTTCAAGGAATGCTTGGTTTAACAAAGATTGTGGTGTTCAGACAAGAACTTGTTCGGACATTAATTTTTGTAATACTACTTACAATAGGCCAGACCAATATTCTTCTTGTCAATATACAATTAATCCTAGTTGTAATGATGGGATAAAAAATTGTCATAATGATTCTTGTGAATTACTTGTTGATTGCGGGGGTCCTTGTGCTGCTTGCCCTACTTGTTCAGATAGAATAAAAAATCAAGGCGAAGAAAATATTGATTGTGGAGGTCCTTGTCCAATTGAATGTCCTGCAATTGCTCCATTTGTTGAGAGGAATAGCTTTTTAATTGTTTTTGTTGTTTTAATTTTAATTTTAATAATCATTGCTGGAATAAAAATTTATAGAATTATTAATTATAAAAAGAGGGAGAAAAAACATGCGAAATAAAAAAATTAATTTAGTTTATCTTTTTGTTTTTGGAATAATTTTCTTTTTTGGATTTGTTAGTTCAGTTGTTTGGAAAAGTGGAATAGAAAATTTTTCTGGAGTTGAAGATGTATTCTACGAATATGATGTTTCTCAAAATGTAACTGATATTGGAGATAATCTGGATATTGGTATTGATACACTTCTTAATAAATCAATTAGTTGGGATAATGGTACGCAGATTTTTAATTATACTAGCCTTATTTCTCTTCCTTGGTTTGATTTTGATGAAAGTACTTTTATTTTAAGTATGAATTTGACTAGAGATAATCAATCTGGAATTTTTAGAATTCCCTTTCAAATAAAAGATAATGATACCGAGGGAATTGTAAAAACTTTGGTTTTTGTTTTGAATGCAACAAATGATGCCCCTTTATTTAGTCAAATTAATTCTTTATATAATCTGACTCAAAATCAACAATTTTTATCTTTAATTAATGCAACCGACGAGGAAGGTCATTTTCCTTTAACCTTTAATATGACGTTTATTGACAATTGCACTCATGCTTTTTGGTCTGGAAGAAATGCTGGGGAAAATTGTTCTTTGTTTAATACAGAATATGTAAGTTCTAATTCAGCTTATTTTAATTTTACCCCAAGCTATAATGAAGTAGGAACTTATTGGGCAAATGTTAGTGTGAGTGATTCTGGAGAAAATTATGTTTGTAATTCAAGTTTTTGTGCAAATGACTATTCAGAAAATAAAACTTCTTATAGAATTGTTGAGTTTAGATTACTTTCTACATTAGATTTTAATTTATCTTATTGCAATAATTCAATTTTGCAAGAAGGAGAGGTTTTTACCTGTGAAATAAATGTTACTACAAAGAGTGAAAGTGATAATTTGCGTATATGGACAAATTCAAGTTTTAGAAATTACAACGCAAATCCTTACAATAGTAGTTGGTTTTATGGATATAATTCCACAACCTCGTCTAACTTTATTTCAACCTTATTGGTTAATGTTACTCCAACAAAAAATGATATTGGTAATTGGACAATTAATTTTACTGCTTTTGATGATTCTGAAAATCAAAATATTACCAGGCAAATTTATGTTTATGTGAATAGAACAACAAATGATTTACCGGATATTTTTGAGATAGAGAATTTGAATACTTCGATAAATTTGAATACGCGAATAAATATTTCTGTTTATGATGACGACTTACTTATTTTAGATAAAAATGAAAGTTATGGGGGCTATAACGAAACAATAACTTTTGATAAAACAATTCTTAATCTTTCTTCTGAAGCTTATGTAAATGATTTGTTTGATATAACTTTTATTGGAAACACAAATAATCTTAGTTCTGCAAAAATTGAATTTACTCCAACATCAAGTCAGGCAGGAAGTTATCAAGTAAATATTAGTGGGACAGATAAAGAAGGAACAGTAGATTACGAATTGTTTAATATCACAATTCTTTCGAATGTTGCTCCAGAATGGAATGAGTCTACAAATGTAACTATAATCACAAATGAGGATGTAAATATTTATTTGAATCTTTCAATGAATGTTAGCGACGCTGATGGGGATATCTTAACTTTTTCTTATACAAATGATACTCGTTTTGATTCATTTAATTTGAATTCAACTACAGGAATCATTAATTTTACTCCAAGTGACGTTGATGTTGGGCAACATCTGGTAAATATTACTGTTAGCGACGAATTAGGATTAAGTGATATTTTGTTATTTAATTTTACTATCTATAATGTGAATGATGCTCCGATTTTTTCAGCTGCCCCAATTCAAGTTAATACTCCAAATGCAAGTTTAAGTGGAAATGATATTTATACTCAAGAGGAAAATTATACTAAGATTTATGTCTGGATTGAAGACGATGATTTTAAAATTCTTCAAAAAGATTTTTATAATGAAGAAATATCTTTTAATTTTAATTTAACTGGAGGGCCAAATCCTCTTTTATTTTCTTTTGTCAATTCAAGAGAGGTTTTTCCCTCAGCACAATTAATTATGTTTTATGCTGAGTTTATCCCAGAAAAGACCGATATTGGAGATTATAATCTTTCTATTAATATTAGCGACGCCTCTGGAATATATAATTTTTCAAATTTTACATTAAATATTTCTGAACGTAATCACAATCCTTCTTTTAGCCCTTCTTTAGCAAATCAAACAACTGCAGTGAATAGAAGTTTTGTTTATAATGTGAATTCAAGCGACATTGAAGACGGAACTGATTCTAACGGGTTACTTAGATATAATCTTAGTTTTTTATCTGGAGTAGATTTTGTCAACGGAAATCAATCAATTTTTAATTCTACCTCTGGGTTATTTAATCTAAGATTTAATTCAACACAGGCTGGAAGATATCACATTAATGTTACTATTAATGATACAACTGGATTAAATTCTTCTTCTGACTTTTGGATTTATGTTTATGATATTCCTACAATAAATTCTCCTTCGCTTTCTTATAATTATTCTTTAGATGAAAATACCTCGTCGTCATTGACATTTAATTTAACACATAATGTTGCAGATAATATAACTTATTTGTTTTATCTAGACAATATTTTAAGAAAGAATGAAACTTCTTATGGAAATGGAACAAATTTTACTTGGGATTTTACCCCAAATTATACTGATGAGACCTATGGAAATTACACAAATTTAACCTTGATTGCTTATCCAACAAGTTCTAGTTTAGTAAATGCTTCTTTAGTTAATGTTACACAAACTTGGAATGCAAATATCACTCACACAAATTCTCCTATAAATTTTATAACAAATATTGGAAAACATCAAGGAACTGTTGGAACTCCTTTAACAATTGATTTGTCAGATTATTTTATCGATTATGATGCTTTTGACTCTTATTATAATCAGTTTATTAATTTTAGTATTTCAAAAGATTCTGACCCAAGTTATATTTTATGGAGTGTGGATAATTTTATTTTAACTTTGAATTCGCTTATTGCAACAGATGAATTTTTAACTTTAAATGGAAGTGATTTGGATGAATTAAATAATACTATTACTTCTGTATCGAGTAATCCTTTTGAAGTAGAATTTACTGCTCCTGTTGTTGTAACAACTCCTGCTAAGGGAGGAGGTTCAAATCCTGTTCCTGTTTCATTAAAGATTATTATTCCTGATCCTGTTTCTGCTTATAGGGGAGATAGAATTATCTTGCCTTTAACTTTGTATAATAGTGGTAAAAAAAGTTTATCTGGAATTGATTTGTCGAGTTATATTGCAAAAAATATGCAATTGAGAGGAGATATTAAAATTTCTTTTGATAAAACACATTTTGATTCTTTAGATGTTGGTGAATCTAAAAATGTTACAATGATTGTTGAAGTAAATACTGAGGAGCTTGGTTTATTTGAAATTACTCTTAATGCAAGTGTGCAAAGTCCAAAGTATAATGATTGGGGAAAACTTTACCTTACAATTAAAGAAGGAGATAAAATACAGGAGAGAATATTTTTTACAGAAGAATTCCTTGCTGAAAATCCTAATTGTCTTGAATTACAAGAGTTAGTTAATGAAGCAAAAAGGTTATATGACTCTGGAGAGTTTGACCTTGCAACAGAAAAATCTCAAGAGGCAATTGATGCGTGTAAAGAAGCAATTTCTCAACCAGGACTTCCTTTTCTTAGGGATAGTTTTGAGACAACTATGTATAATTATTTATTGATTGCTACCTTGTCTACATTTTTAATTGGTATAGCATATTATTCTTATCGAAGAATGAGGTTAAGAAGAGGGTTAGAGAAATTTTAAAAAAGGATTTAAAAACCCTTAACACGTATTCTTCTAAGAGGTGAAGTAAATTGAAATCGCATAAATTATTTAGTTGTAAAGATGCAAAAGTGAATGTTAGCGAAGTTAAGTTTTGTTCTAATATGATTAATTTAGTTAAGAAAGAAGTTGCTAAAGCAGTTATTGGTCAAGATGAAGTTATAGATGCGTTTATGGTTGCTTTACTTTGTGATGGACATGTTTTACTTGAGGGAGTTCCTGGTATTGCGAAAACTTTAATTGTTAAAACTTTAGCTGAGGCTGTTGGTTGTTCTTCTGAGAGAATTCAGTTTACTGTTGATTTACTTCCAAGTGATATTATTGGTATGACAACTTATACTCCACAAAAAGGTTTTGAAACAATTAAAGGTCCAATTTTTGCTAATTTTATTATCGCTGATGAAATTAATCGAAGTCCGCCAAAAACTCAGTCTGCTTTAATTGAAGCAATGCAGGAAAAGCAAGTGACAATTGGTAGAAATACTTTCAAATTACCTCCTCCATTTTTTGTTATGGCAAACAATAATCCTTTGGAACAGAGTGGAGTTTATGAATTGCCTGAAGCACAGATTGATAGATTTTTATTTAAGTTAGTGATTAGTTATCCAAAAAAAGAAGAGGAAAAATTAATTATGTCTGAGAATATGACCTTGAAAAAATTTGAGGATTTTAATATTAAACCAATTTTATCTGCGAAAAAAATTATAGATATGCAGAAAATTGTAAAAAAAGTTTATGTTGATGATAAGATTAAGGATTATATTTTGAATATTGTTGAGATGACTAGAAAGAAAAATTTTGAGCATGGAAAGTATCTTGAGTGGGGGGCATCTCCTAGAGCTAGCATTGCTTTATTTATCTCTGCTAAAGCATGGGCTTTAATGTCTGGGAGAAATTATGTTATTCCTGAAGATGTTAAGCATGTTGCACATTCTGTTTTAAGACATAGAATTATCTTGAACTATAAAGCAAAAGCAGAAGGGGTTACTTCAGATAAAATAATTGATGAAATAATGGATTTGGTTGGGGTGTAAATGAATTCTTCTGGAACACTTAATATAGATGTTGCTGGAGCAATTGTTGAATTTGTAGCAATATTAAAAGAGTTTAAATTAAAAGAGGAACTTTATAGATTGGTTTTTCGAGGAAAAGGATTAGAATTTGAGGGTTTTAGAGATTTTAGTCCTGATGATGATGCTAGCAATATTGATTGGAAAGCAAGTGCAAGGTCTCCTAAACTTTTGGTTCGTCAGTATAAAGAAGAAAGAGATTTAAAAGTTATGTTTATGATTGATGTTGGGAGCAATATGGTTTTTGGTTCAAGTGAAAAACTTAAATGCGAGTTTGTTGCAGAATTGGTTTGTGCTTTTGCAAATACAATTATTTCTGCAAATGATAAGGTGGGATTTTTATTATTCAGTGATGAGGTTAAGATTTATGTTGATTGTTTTGGAGGAGAAAAACAATTTCAGATTTTAGCAGATAAGTTAAGTAAATCTGAAAATTATGGGGGCAAAACTGATTTGAATAAAGCTTTGGATTATGCTTTAGATTATTTTGGAGACGATATTTCTTCTCTTGTGATTGTCTCTGATTTTTTAGGAGTAAATCATGAATCAGAAAGTAGACTGAATCTTTTGTCAAATCATTTTGAAACCATATTAATTATGGTAAAAGATTTTTTGGATTTTAGTTTACCTGAGGCAGACACAGAAGTTGTTTTAGAATCGTCTTCGGGAAAAGAGCAGGTTATTATTAATCCTAAGGTTGCAAAAAGTCTTTATGAGGAATATTGTATTTTACAAGAAAAACAGGCAGAACAGATTTTTTCAAGGACAAAAGCAGATTTTCTTAGATTAGTTACAAATAAACCTTTTGCTGCACCTCTAGCAATTTTCTTAAAAGAGAGGTTGGAGAGAAGATGATTTTTAGTTTTGTTAGGCCTCAGTATTTATTTTTGTTATTTTTGATTCCTTTATTTTTTATTATTCATTTTTTTTCTTTGGGAAACAAAAAAACTATTGCTTTAAGATTTGCAAATTTTGAAGCTATTTCCAGAATTCAGGGAATAGATTTTTTTAGTAAAAATATTGTAAATTTATTTTTGAATATTACAATTATATTTTTGTTAATTTTAGCTGTTGGAGGAATGAGAGTAAATGTTATTAAAGAGTCAAGTGATTTTTCTTTTGTTTTAGCAATAGATTCTTCTTATAGTATGGTTGCAGATGATGTTTCTCCAAATAGAATAACAGCATCAAAACTAACTGCAATTGATTTTGTTGATTCTGCTCCACTTGGAGTTAAAATTGGAGTTGTCTCTTTTTCTGGGAGTTCAGTTATTAAAAGCGTATTAACTCAAGATAAAACTGCATTGAAGTCTGCAATAAAGAATATTAATGCAGAAGAAATAGGCGGAACAGATATTTTTGAGGCTGTTGTTACTTCGTCGGATTTGTTAAGGGAAGACAACGCAAAAGCAATCATTTTACTAAGTGATGGTCAGATTAATGTTGGAGATATTGAGGAGATTTTATATTATGCAAATAAGAATAAGGTTTTGGTTCACACAATAGGTATTGGGACTAAGGAAGGTGGTTCAATTGGCTATGCTATGTCAAAAATGGACGAGGACACTTTGAAAAGTTTAGCTTATTCTACTGGAGGAATTTATTTTAGTGCACAAGATTCAGGAGATTTAGCAGAAGCATTTTCTGAAATTTTAAAATTAACAACTAAAGATGTTTCAATTGATTTAGAGAATTATCTTATTTTGATTGTTATTGTTTTGATTACTTTAGAATTTTTCTTATCTAATACAAAATATTTGAATATTCTTTAGGACAATAATTCTTTTAAACTAATTCTTTGTGGGATATTTATGAATGAGATTGATTTAATTGGAAAATATGCTCAATTGTTTAAGGCATATAAATTGCTTGAAAAAATGCAATGTATTTATGCAAATCAAGGATTGGAAAGAACTTCTCTTAAACCCGAAGAGATAAGAAGTTTAGTTAATCTAGGAGTTTATTCTCCTGGAAGGGCTGGTTCTTGGGATGATGCGAGAAGAACTCAATTAAAGATGCATGAAATTACTTCTCAATTAATAGTATTGGGAGAGATTCTTCCTCGATATGAAGGAATTGGTGAAGAGGTTAAAAGAGCAATTATTGGAGTTCATAAAGGATTATCAGAAGTTTTATTGGCACCTTCTTTCCCAAGAATAAAAAATTCAAATATCCAACAAGGAATGTTAGAAATTTTTGGAAGACCTAACCCCTAAAATTAATTATACTAAGTTTATTCGTCTTTTATTGCAATATGATTTTCTCGAATTATTCTTGAAAGTAAATTTGTTAATTCATTTACTTGTTTTTGAGTTATAGTTTCGTTTGAATAAAGTAATTCAGGCATTTGCGTTGAGAAATCTTGGATTGTTTTGTCTGGTCTTTTAATTTGGGTTTTTATTTCAAGATAACCTTTTGAATTTTTTATTTTGAATGCTTCTTTAAAGAAACCTCGTGCAACAATATCAATTTTTTCTAGTGCCTCTTTTGTGTTCTTTGTTTTTATTTTTTTTAGCTCGTTTAGATAGTGTTTGTTTCTGTTTCCTTCTTTTAGTATAATTCTTTTGTAAATTCTTTTTTCAATTATTCCTAAGATTATTACAATTAATGTAATGAATAATATAGCTCCTATTAGAATTTGTTTTAGGTTTTCCATCTTCTCTTTTTGTTAGCAAGGGGCTTTTAGTATAAAAAGCTTACTAAATGCTGAATACTTTTTTGTATTCCTTAGTGGTAAATATAATTTTGTTTTATCGTCGGTAAATGACATAAAAAGCTTTATAAACCGGAATTGATTTCATAGTTTGTAAAGAGGATTTTCTCTTAAATAATTTCAAAATGACAGAGGACAAAAAAGATTACGGGGCAAGTTCAATTAAGGTTTTAGAAGGTCTTGAAGGAGTTCGAATGAGACCTGCAATGTATATTGGTTCTACTTCTAAAGAAGGACTTCATCATTTAGTTTGGGAAGTAGTTGATAATTCAGTGGACGAAGCAATGGCTGGAGTTTGCACAAAAATTTTAGTTACAATAAATCAAGATGGTTCAATTAGTGTTGAGGATAATGGTCGAGGAATTCCTGTAGATATTCATCCGCAGTTTGGAGTTCCAGCGTGTCAAGTTGCGTTAACAAAACTTCATGCAGGAGGAAAATTCGACAATAAAAGCTATGCAATTTCTGGAGGACTTCACGGAGTTGGTGTTTCTTGTGTTAATGCTTTAAGTGATAAATTAATTTTAGAGATAAAGAAGAATGGAAAAATTTATCATCAAGAATATTCTAGGGGGAACCCTACAACAAAGTTAGAAGTAATTGGAAAATGTTCTCCTGAAGAAACTGGGACAACTGTTACATTTTATCCTGATAAGAGTATTTTTTCTACAACTGTTTTTGATGCAAAGGTTTTATCGACAAGATTTAGAGAAACAACTTTTCTTAATGCTGGATTAAAAATTATTTTGGAAGATAAAATTAATAATAAAAGAGAAGAATTTGTTGCTAATGGTGGGCTTATTGATTTTGTTAAGTGGTTGAATAAGTCAAGAGAAGAATTACATAAGCCAGTTTATTTTAAGAGAGAAGTTGAGAAGACAATTATTGAGGTTGCTTTTCAGTATACAACTAGTTATCAGGAGAATATTTTTGGTTTTGTTAATACAATTAATACTGTTGAGGGCGGAACTCACGTTACTGGTTTTAAGACGGCAATTACTCGTGTTATTAATGATTATGCAAAGAAAAAAGGAACTTTGAAAAATGATTCTTTAATGGGAGATGATGTTAGGGAGGGAATTACTGCAGTTGTTAGTGTTAAGATGGCATCACCTCAGTTTGAAGGTCAGACAAAAAGTAAACTTGGAAGTTCAGAGATTAAAGGTTATGTTGATTCGTGTTCTACGACTGCTTTAGCAGAATATTTAGAAGAAAATCCTGCTATTGCTAAAAAGATTGTTGGTAAAGCAATGGATTCGGCAAAAGCAAGACTTGCTGCAAAAAAAGCAAAAGAACTTGTTCGACGTAAAAATGCTTTTGGTCTTGGAGGACTTCCTGGAAAACTTTCTGACTGTTCAAGCAAGAAAAAAGACCATACTGAATTATATATTGTAGAAGGAGACAGTGCGGGCGGTTCAGCGAAGATGGCGCGTGACAAAACTATTCAAGCAATTCTTCCGTTAAGAGGAAAAATTTTAAATGTTGAAAAAGTTAATCCTGCAAAAGCATTAAGCAGCGAAGAGGTTGCAAATTTAATTACTGCTGTTGGTTGCAGTGTTGGAGATGAATTTGATTTAACAAAGTTAAGATATAATAAAATAATTATTATGACTGATGCTGATGTTGATGGAGGCCACATTAAGACTTTGTTATTAACTTTCTTTTATCGATTTATGCCTAAACTTGTTGAAGAAGGTCATGTCTATGCTGCGATGCCTCCTTTATTTAGAATTAGAAAAAAGAAGGATCATTATGTTTATTCCGAAGAGGAATTAGCTGAGATTGTTAAAGGAATACAAAATCCAAATATAACTCGGTTTAAAGGTTTAGGTGAAATGGGTGCTGAACAGCTTTGGGAAACTACAATGGACCCTAAGACTAGAAAATTAAAAAAGATTTATGTAGAAGATGCAGTAGAAGCCGACAGAGTGTTTACTATGCTTATGGGAAGCGATGTTGGTGGACGTAAAGAATTTATTGCTGAGAATGCAGAAAATGCGGAGTTGGATGTTTAAAATGAAAAATATAGTACTTTGTATTGTGGTAAATAATGAAGGAGAAATTCTTCTTCAAAAGAAGACAAATGATTATAGATATTTTCCTGGAGCTTGGTCTTTATTTGGAGGAAAAGCTGAATCAAAGAATCTTGATGAGGAAATGAAAAGAGAATTAATTGAAGAAATTGGAATTGAATTAAAAACTAATTTTCTTTTTAATTTTAATTTAAAGGTAGAAGAATCTGTTGATAACTTTCATGTCTTTTTTTCCAAGGTAAATGATTTATCTAAAATTTCCATTGGTGAAGGGGCAGGAATTGCTTTTTTTGCAGAGAATGAATTAAGCAAAATAGAAATAAATCCTGTATGTATTCAAGCGATAAATTTATTTTTGGAGAGAAAAAATGGAGAGGAATTGTAATATGGTAAAAAAGAAAGGAAAATTATCGACGCCAGAATGGATTTTGGGAGGATATGATTCGCCTGAAGCTTATGCTAAAGCTAAAGGAGGAGAAACTGCTAAAAAGAAATCAGGCAAAACATTTAAGATTAGAATTTGTCCTAAATGTTCTAGTGATGAAGTTAAGGTTGTTTTAACTGGAGAAGAAGGAAAAGGAACAAGAGGTTGGGAATGTAGAAAATGTGGTTGGATTGGAAGTGTTCCAAAAGATAAGGAATTGACTGAAGATGAATTTATGAAATATTTAGATGAAAGGGGAGAAGAAGTAGCATAAGCCATTATGCATAGGCTTTGTGATACACTTAATAAAATAAAATGGAAGAAGAAAATAACGAGGAAATTGAAATAGACGAAATTGAATTTAGTTTAGATGTTGAAGAAATTGACGAATGGATTAATGAACTAACTAGATTAAAAGAAGAAAAAGAATCAATTGATTTAATGATTGATGAGGAAACATTTTTAAAAATAAATTTTGAGGAAATACAAGATGAGTGATGAAGATTTTAATGAAGATGAAAATGAGGAAATGAAAGATTTGGAAAATGAAATTGAGGAAGAAATATCTGAAGATATTTCCGACGATGCTGATAGCTCGCAAGAACTAGAAGATAATTCAGAGGAAATTGAGGAAGATGAAGATGAGGAAGAAGAGGAAGATGATCTTCCTATGACTCCTGAATCGCAAGACGGAATTATTCCTTCTGAGATAAGTGAAGAGATGAAGAAAGCTTATTTGGATTATGCAATGAGTGTTATTGTCTCCCGTGCTATTCCTGCAATTGAGGATGGAATGAAACCAGTTCAACGAAGAATTTTATATTCAATGTATACAATGGGCTTAAAGCCAAATACTCAAACAAAGAAATCAGCTAGAATTGTTGGTGATGTTATGGGTAAGTACCATCCTCACGGCGACTCTGCAATTTATCAGACAATGGTTAGAATGGCTCAAGATTTCTCTTTGCGTTATCCTTTGGTTTATGGTCAAGGAAACTTTGGTTCTGTTGACGGTGATGGTGCTGCTGCAATGCGTTATACTGAAGCAAAACTTGAACCAATTTCTTCTGAGTTAATTGTTGACATTGAAAAAGAAACAGTTAGTTTTGTTCCAAATTACGACGGTTCAATTACTGAGCCTTCTTTACTTCCTGGAAAGTTACCTAATTTAATTTTAAATGGTGCAACAGGAATTGCAGTTGGAATGGCTACAAATATACCTCCTCATAATTTGAGAGAAGTTTGCGACGCACTTTCAGCTTACATTGAGAACTCTCAAATTAGTGTTGAAGAGCTTCTTGGATTAATTAAAGGTCCAGATTTTCCTACTGGCGGAGTTGTTTCTGGAGACATGAAAGAATTATACAATACTGGAAGAGGAAAATTAATTATTCGAGGAAAAACTAAGATTGAAAATCTTAAGACAAGAACAGCAATTATTATTACAGAAATTCCTTATATGGTTAACAAAGCAGATTTAGTAACACAGATTGCAAATTTGGTTAGAGATAAAAAAATTAAAAATATTTCTGATTTACGAGACGAGTCCAGCAAGGGTAAAACAAGAATTGTAATTGAATTAAAAAAAGGAGTTGACCCCGATTTTGTTACAAATGCTTTATTCAAATATACAAGATTGCAAGATTCTTTTAGTGTTAATTTTTTAGCTTTAGTTAATAGTAAACCTCTTATTCTTGGATTAAGAGATGTTTTAGAAAATTATGTTAAATATAGAAAGCAAGTTATTACAAAAAGAACTCAGTTTGAATTAAAAAAAGCAAATGAGAGGCAGGAAATTGTTGAAGGTTTACTTTTAGCTTTAGCGAATTTGGATGAAGTAATCAAAATAATCAGATTTGGTAAAAATCCTTCAGAAGAACTTAAGGCAAGATTTAATTTTACAGATAATCAGATTAAAGCAATTTTAGAAACAAAGTTAAGACAATTAACTTCTCTTGAACAGGATAATTTGAAGAGTGAATCAGAGGAATTAAGAAGAACAATTGAAAGACTTGAAAAAATTCTTGGAGATATTAATGAAGTTTTGAAAATTATTGCAAGAGAAGTAAAAGAGATGAAAGAAAAATATGGCGACGATAGAAGAACAAGAGTTGTTAAAAGATTTGGAGAAATTAATGAAGAAGATTTGGTTCAGAAAAAAGATGTTGTTGTAACAATTACTGATAAAGGTTATTGTAAAAGAATGGATATCGCATCATACAAGCAACAGCGACGAGGAGGAAAAGGAGTTATTGGAAATAATTTAACAACAGATGATTTTACTAAGCAATTAATTAGTTGTTCAACTCATGATTATTTGATGTTTTTCACTTCACGAGGAAGAGTTTTATGGCTTAAGGCACATGATATTCCTGAAGCAGAAAAATATAGCAAGGGAAGAGCTTTGACAAATTTACTCGGATTAAAAGAAGAGCATGTTACAAATGTAATTTCTGTAGATAAGTTTGATGATTATTTATTTATGGCGACAAGAAAAGGCGTTGTAAAGAAAATTGCTTTGGGTCATTTTTCTAAACCAAGAGCAAGTGGAGTTAGGGCAATTAGTTTACCTCCAGATAATTCTGATGATTTAATTGGTGTTGAGATTGTTAAAGATAGTCAAGAAGTAACTCTTGCAACAAAGATGGGTCAGGCAATTAGATTTAATGCAAAAGATGTGAGAGCAATGGGGCGAGCAAGTTATGGTGTTACTGGAATTAAACTTCACTCTGGCGACGCTGTTGTAAGTTTAGAGGTTTTAGGAACTGCAAATATTTTAACTATAACTGAGAAGGGATATGGAAAGAGAACTGCAATTGAAGATTATAGAAAAACTGCAAGAGCAGGTAAAGGAGTTATTAATTTGAAAGTAAATGAGAAGACAGGAAATGTTGTAAACACTATTTCAGTTAATGACGGAGACAGTATTATTATTACAACGGCGAAAGGTATGATGATTAGAACTGGGCTTGCAAATATTAGAGTTATGGGAAGAAATGCGTCTGGAGTTAGAATTGTAAAGATTGCTGACGGAGACAAGGTTACAGATTTAGTTAGAGTTGTTGAACACGACGAGGAAATTCCTTCTGTTCCAATTGAAGAAGCTTTGGAAGAATAAAATGAAGTTTGGAGTTAAAACATATGATTCTAAAGAATTTTTAGACTATCTTTTAGATAAAGCAGACTTTTTTGAGGTTCAGGCAATTAGAAAAAATGATTATTCTTTTTTGAAAAATTATTCTGGTAAAAAATCAATTGTAATTCATTGCGAGCATCAAGGGTTTGGAGTTAATCTTTGCGATTCTTCGAAGAAAGAGTTTAACCTAGGGGCAATTTCTTTTGCACAAAAATTAGCTGATTTAACAAATTCAAAAAAGATAATTGTTCATTTAGGATATTTGGAAGAGGGAAACAAAAATTGTTTGAGAGAAAATGCAATTGAATTATTAAAAGAGATTAATGATAAGAGAATCTGCGTCGAAAATGTTCCGTATATTGCAAGAGGTTTTAATGGAATTTCTTTTGGTAGTTCTCCTAAAGAGATTAAAGAAGTATGCAGAGAAGTTGGGTGTGGGTTTTGCTTTGATATAAATCATGCAATTGATTTTGCGAGGGATTTACATAAAGATATTTATCTTGTTATAAAAGAATTTGAAATGTTCAATCCGAATCATTATCACCTTGGGGGGCAAAATATTGAAAAAGGAATTTCTCATTTAGACTTTAAGGATTCTAATTTAGATTTAGAGAAGATTTTTTCTTTGTTGAATAAGAATGCGGAGATAACTTTAGAAGTTGGAATTAATGAAAAAGAAGTTGAAAAGGATTTGAAGATTGTGCGAGAAATTTAGAAACTATTTTAAACTATTTTTTGTTATATAACCTATGAAAAAGAGTGTGAGTGTATTTTTTGTGTTAGTTGGTTTAATATTCTTTTCTTTATTAGTTTCTGCTGGGGACTGGCCAATGTTCAGGTACGATACCAATAGAACTGGGTATGATGGAACAGGTTATCCTACGATGATTGGATTAAAGAATATGACAAATGTTTCCACTTATAATGCTTATTGTTCTCCTGCAGTTAGCGAGGGGTATGTTTATGCAGATACTAATGGAGATTTAAGACAATATAATGCAAGTAATATTTCTCAAGTTATAGCCAATTTCTCGAGTGGATATAGAACTTATGGTTCTCCAATAGTTGCTAATGGATATGTTTATTTTGGAAATAAAGATGGAACTGGCATTGAAGGAAAGTTTTATCAATTAAATGCAACAAACGTTTCTCAAATGATTGCTTCTTTTAACCCCGGGCATGCAACATTAGATAGTTTTCAGTCTACTGCTTTACCTGTAGGAGATTATGTTTATATTGGCAATGGAGACGGAAAAGTTTATCAGTTAAATGCAAGTAATGTTAGTCAAGAGATTGCTAATTATTCAACCTATAATGCTACTTTAACAGGAAAAGGAGTTTTATCTTCTCCTACTTATTATAATGGATTTATCTATATTGGAAGTTATAATTTTGGATTATATCAATTAAATGCAACAAATATTTCACAAAATATTAATAATGTTACTTTAGATGGAGAGATTAGAACTACTCCAGTAATTATCGAGGATAATTTATACATTGCATCAAGGAATGGGACAATTTATCAATTCAATGCAAGCAATATCTCTCAACAATTTGCTTCTTTGTATGTTGGAGGGACAACTCATTCTACTCCAACTTATCGTGATGGTTACATTTATATTGGAAGTGCAAATAATGATGTTTATCAGTTGAATGCAACAAATATTTCTTCTATAATTGCTAATTTTACAACAGGAGGAATGGTTCATGCTTCACCTGCTCTTGCTGGAGATTATCTTTATATTGGAAGTCAGGACGATTATTTGTATGTTTTAAATGCAACAAATATTTCTAAAGAGATAACAAGAATTAATCTTGGAGGAGATGTCTATCCTTCTGTTGCTGTCTCTGGAGGATATTTGTATGTCCCTGTTTTTAGTGGGAATCAAAGATTTTATCAATTTGGTCAGGTCTTTCCTCCTGCAATTAGTATTGTTTCTCCGACGAGTAATACTTATACTACAAGTACAATTTTATTTAATTCAACTTGTAATGAAGCTATTGGTTCTTGGATTTTGAATTATAATGGAACAAATGCAACCTTTGATTCAATTAATTTTTCTTTGACTTTATCTGACGGAGATTACAATGTTTTAGTTTATGGAAACGATTCTTATGGATATTGGGGTTTGAATAATTCGATTTCTTTTACAATTGATACAAGTGTTGAGGAAGAAGATTCTTCTTCTAGCGGTTCTGTTTCTAAGTCAAGTTTAGGAAATATTAATTCAAATGGTTTTTCTGGAAGTTTAGTTTATGGAACTAGAGGAGATTTTAGTTTAAATGGAGAAACTCATAATATTTATCTGCGAGGAATTGATAGACAAAACAAAACTGCAAAGTTTGATATTTATTCTACTAAACAGAGTGTTGAATTAAAAGTTGGAGAGTCTAAAGAAATTGATTTAAACAGTGACGGAGTTAGTGATATTGTTTTGAAATTGAATTCTATTGATGAGCTTAAGATAAAAGTTAATTTTGATTTAAGTGTTATTGGTGAAAATATAATTTCTAATGATATCTCAGAGGAAATTGTTGAGGATAAAACTCAAGATGAAGTAGGAAGTGTTAGCGAATTTGTTGAAGAAGCAAAAAATGATTATCTTGTTTGGATTATTGTTTTGTTAATTCTTATAGGAATTATCTATTGGAAAAGAAAGGTTTTATCCAAGAGAATTAAGAAATATTTTTAGAGTGTCTTTTGAGTTATTCTTTTGATTTCTTTATTGTGAATTGGGCAAAGTGATTTATATTCGCACCAGTCGCATAGAATTGATTTTACTGTTGGAAATTCTATTGTGCTTTCTATTTCTTTAATTAGATTAATTGTTTCTTGTTTTAGTTGTTCGAGCTGTTCAAATGTTCTTGTTGAGATGATTTTTTGGTTGTGTGCGAGATAATGCCAAACTAAGTCAATATTTCCTTCAACTTTGTAGATTTTTTTTATTGCAATAGAATAAAGTGCTAATCGTCTGTCTGTTTCCACTTTTTCTTTTTGAGGTAAATTACTTGCTGTTTTATAGTCGTGGATTTCATATTTTCCTGTTTGTTTGTTTTTTACTAATCTATCAATGTAACCAATTATTCTATATTTTCCCTCTGTGTCTAAATCAAGAAAAACTTGTTTTTCAAGTTCAATTGTTCCGTCGTTAAAAGGTGTGTGTTTTGTGTAATAGTCAATTATGAATTTTATTCCTTTTTCAAAATAATCTTTTGGGGTTTTTTCTTTTTTTACAATTAGAATTTTTTCTGAATAGTTTTCTTGCCAAATGTTTGAATAATATAAAATTACGTCGTCGAGTGTTGGGGTTTTTCCTTCTTTTGCTTTTGTGTAAATCCATTCAAGTGTTTCGTGAACGCAGGAGCCAAGAAGTGATTCAATTGACTTTTCTATTTCAGGTTCAATTTTATCTATGTAGCGAAGTTTGTATTTGTATTTACATTGTTCAAATGTGCTTAGTTTTGAGTGAGAGTAAACTGCCATAGAATACTAAAAAACTTATTAGTTATAAAGATTTGTTGTTATTTTGTAAGACAAAACTGAGATTTACTCCTCAGATTCAGATGCTAAGAAAGCCCACTTGGTAAATTTTACTTCAAATAGAAATTTGCCTGCCCTTCAGTGCTTCTGGGCTTTATTGTTCAGATGCTAAGAAAGCCCACTTGGTAAATTTTACTTCAAATAGAAATTTGCCTGCCCTTCAGTGCTTCTGGGCTTTATTGTTCAGATGCTAAAAAAGCCCACCAAGGTTTGCTTGTAGAAATTATTTCTCCGTTTTCTGCATCTACTTGTGCTTGTACTTTCATCTGTGTTCCAAATAATCCTAAGAATTTTGCTTTTCTTTCTGTTTGTAATTCATAAGCTAATCTTGTTTGTTCTCCTGCTCCAACTTCTTTTAATTCAATTGTGCAGTTGTTTGTTTGGTTACAATTTTTTAATCTTAATCTACTTAATGCAGTTTCTGACGCTGTTTCAGGCATAATTTTTAACTCTGCGTTTCTTCCATTTCCTAATTGAACATTTAATCTTGTTCTGTTTTGATCTTGAGTAATATTTAATCCTGAATGAATAGAGATATTTTGAACTCTTAATTGAATTCTATTATTTTCTTTTAATTCAATTTGAATTTGTTCTCCATTTGGTCCCATAAAATTTCCTTCTTTTACTCTTTCTTGAACTTTTTCTAAAACTCCTTGCATCATTTCGTTTGATGCCATAACCCCTGTCCCATTTTGTCCTCCAGCTTCAATCATTTCTTCGTGATTTGGTCCAGTTGTGTCTTTTGCACCTTGAGCAAATACAAAAGTTGTTAACAGAATGAATGTTGTTAGTATCACCAAAATCTTTTTCATATTTTGTTTAAGAAAAAAGGGTTTATATAATTTATGGAGAATTAGTACAAACTTTAGAATTGTAATTGTATTGCCGGGTCATAAAGGATTTCGAGGGGATTACCTTTTTTGTCGTATTGTATGAGAACTACTTTTCCAGATTTTAATAAAGAATGTTTGTCTGGGTCATAAGGAAATTGAATTTTTGTTCCATTGAGGTCTTCAAGAAGAATGTTTTCTCCGCGATTAGGGGGAACATAATAAACACCAAATTTTCTTTGTGTAGGTGAATTTGTGACGCGTTCGCGTCTTTGAGAGAGTTCAGTAATTGAAAGTTCTTCTAGATTTCCTAATGTTCCAACTCGGTTCACAAGATTAGATAAAAATTTAAAATTTTTAAACTTTTATACAGTGCAGGATAATAATTAAAAAATAAGTTTATTCAACAATCTCTCCAAAGCCGATTAGTCGCCAGTGTCCGAGAAGATTTCTTGCGATTCCCAGTGTGTCGCCTTTTAGTGCTACGATTGGAATATTTAGATTTAGTTCAAGTGTGTCTCCTGATATTTTTTGAACTGTTCCAACAGTAATTGTTGTGTTAACACTTAACATTAGCATTTCACTTGGCTTAAAGTTCTCAATTATCTTTTCTTCTTTTTCTGTGAATGTTTTTTCAAATTTTGTTGCTTTGATTTTTATTTTGTTTGTTATTTCAGGTAAAGTTCCTTTTAGGGAAACAACTGAACCTGTAAGTGAGTCTGTTTTTGTAAGTGTTGGGTCAAGTTCTGTTTCAATTGAGATACTTGCTCCGGGAGTTACTTCGTCTACTTTGTTTGAACCTTTGAATAAAGAATTTATTTTTGTTGTAATTGTCTGATAAGATACTTGATTATTTTTTTTAGTGAATAGTCCGGGTTTTATTTCAATCTCGTCGCCAACTTTTAGTTTTCCTTGTTTCAGGCTTCCGCCAAGAACTCCCCCATTTAGTTTTTCTATTTCTTTTCCTGGCCTGTTTATATCAAAACTTCTTGCAACAAGGAAAATTGGATTTGAATCTAAGTTTCTTTTTGGAATTTCTATTTTTGTTAGTTCTTCGTAGATTTTGTCAAGGTTAATATCTTGTTGAGCTGAGATTGGAATTATTTTTGCGTTTTCTGCAATTGTTCCTTTGATTAGATTTTTTATGTCTTTGTAATTTTGTAATGTTTTTTCTTTTGTTGCAATGTCGATTTTGTTTTGAACAATTATAATATTTTTTACGTGTTTTGCTTGTAATGCCATTAGATGTTCTCGAGTTTGAGGTTTTATTCCTTCGTTAGCTGCAACAACCAAAATTGCAGCATCAATTATTGCTGAGCCTGATAAAGTTGTTGCCATAAGCATTTCGTGGCCAGGGTTGTCAATAAAACTAACATAACGAACTGGTTTTCCTTTTTTTTCTATGTTGAATTTTCCATTGTCTTCGTAAATTGTCATATCTGCGTAGCCAAGTTTTATTGTAATTCCTCGCTTCATTTCTTCAGAATGTGTATCAGACCATTTTCCAGAAAGTTTACTTAACAGAGTTGTTTTTCCGTGGTCAATATGTCCTACAATTCCGATAGTTAATTCAGGTAAATTCTCGTTAGTCATAAAGATTTAGAGAAGAAGTGGTTTAAAGAGTTTTTGTTAAGAAAGAAAAGGCTATGATTGAGAATATAAAATAATATAAAGAATATTTTGTGAAAAGAGTTATGGAAAATGCTCCAAAAATTTTATATGACTGGTTAACTTTAGGCTTGAGTCCTGATGAATCTTTTTTTAGTGTAGAACATAAGGAAAAAGTAAACAAGGGAATTATTAATGAATCTCGTGCACATTTATCTATTCATTTAGGAGATTATCTTTTAGAAATTTCTGGGATTTCAATTCCTCTTTCTGATGTTAAAACATTTACGTCTAGGGAAAATATTTTTAACTCTGCAAGAGCATTGGTTGGAGATTTAGGCAGTTTGAAAAGGTATTCTCAACTTGCTCAACAAAAAGTTGTTCAGGATTTTTTGCAATTTACTCAGAATGGGCTTTTGGATTATTCTTATGGAGAATCTATTGGAGGAAAAAAAGTTACTGATTGGATTTCTTTTGCAAGCAAATATTCTTCAGAGGTTAAAGATTATTTTCCTCGTGGAATAGAACTTCCTAAAGATTCTAGAATTGAATTTGTTCCAACTTTTCAAACATTAAGAGATTTGGGAGGATTGGTCTATGAAGGAACAGATAAAGGAAAAGTTTCTTCTATCTCTGGAAAAACTGTGTCTGAAGGCGTTGGTAATTTTTTGAAAATGTATGATGCAATAATTGCTCATCAAAATTGGGTAGAGAAGTCTGAGCGTGAAAATAGATTTTCTTGTAGGCAAAGAGGATTAGATTATAATTATGGAGAAATTCCTGTTGGAAAATTAATTCTTGGATAAAAATAAATTTTAAGCAGTTTTTGGCTGATTTTGTTCTGAGAAGATTTCGTTTAGCTTTTTTCCACTTTCTTTTGTAACTTTTGTATTAATTTGAACTGTTGCTTCTGAGATTACTTTTCCTCTAACCGTTTTTCTTAGTCTAAGTCCTTTTGGAGTTTTGTTTGAAAGTTTTTTCTTTAATCCCTTTGGTCTTTTGTGCATGCATTTACCATAAGTTAGTAAAACTTTTTTTAGTGCAATTCCTTCAACATTTTTTAGAGAAGCAAAACCTGCATTGTCGCTTGCACCAGTTATTTCTAATTCATATCCTGCTAATTCTGGGGAAATTTCTTGACCTAAGATTGTGTTACCTAATTCTTTTCCTACTAATTCAGGTGATTCTGATTCTAATTTGAAAGTCTTCCCTGATTTGTCGGCTATATTTATTTTGAATACCATAATGATTTGTATTTATTTTGGTTTTTAAAGGTTGTGATGATGTTTAATTAAAATCTCCATTAAATTTTTTTAAGATTTCTCTAATTTCTTCTATTGTTTTTTGCTGGGTCTTTTTGTCTGACATTCGAACAAATTTTATTAATAAGTCAACTAAAGAGTCTTTGTTAAGAAGTCTTAATTTAAATCCGTCTGTGAGAAAATAAAGTCTAAATGATTTGTATTTTAGTTCTTTAATAAGAATTCCTTCCATGTTTCCTAAAACTTTTCCTTTGTTGGGAGAGTCTTCTAAGGATTTAATTAGCTTAAATATTTCTTTAGATTCTCCTCCAAATTTTTTAAAAATATCTAACTTTAATTCTTCAACAATTTCTACTTTGACGGCCATTTTTTCTCGGCCTCTTTAATTGCTTCATCAATTGGAATAAATCCTTTTGCATTCATTACAAAATCTCTGAATTGTTCTTTAACTGCTAGGGAATAAACTCTCTGAAGAATTGTTTCAAAGGTTTCGTTTTTAGAGCCAAAACTAGCAAGTTTTTCTTTCATTTCATGACTTATTTGAATTGTTGTGTTTGCCATTCTATAATCGCTATAGAGTTTATAGTTTATAAAATTTTTGTTCGGATTTGTTAATTTATTTTAATCTAAAACGCAGTTAATTTTAAATAATGCTTTTGTTTTTAGTTTCTATGAAAAAGGGTGTTGGAGAAGTTATTATTGAATTACGTGACGTGTTTAAGCATTATAAGATGGGAGAGGGAATCATTGTAAAAGCGGTTGACGGAGTTTCTATTCATGTTCGGTCTGGAGATTTTGTTGCAATTATGGGTCCAAGTGGTTCTGGAAAGTCAACTTCAATGAATCTTGTTGGTAGTTTAGATGTTCCAACTAAAGGAAATATTTTTCTTGACGGAATTGATATCTCTCACTTAAGCGAATCTGATTTAGCACAAATTCGAGGAAAGAAAATTGGTTTTATTTTTCAGTCTTTTAATTTAATTCCTAATTTGACTACTTTAGAAAATGTTGCTTTACCTATGATGTTTCAAGGAGTAGTCTCAGAAGATAGAAACAAAAAAGCAATGGAATTATTGAAACTTGTTGAACTTGATAATCGTGCTGACCACTATCCGGGGCAACTTTCTGGAGGACAAAGACAAAGAGTTGCAATTGCGCGAAGTTTAGCAAATGACCCCGAGGTTATTTTAGCCGATGAACCAACAGGAAATCTTGATTCTAAGACTGGAAAAATTGTTATGGATTTTTTGGAGAAGATGAATAAAGAAGGAAAAACAATTATTATGGTAACTCATGACCCTGATTTGGCACAGGAATATGCAAACACTGTTTATTGGCTTAAGGATGGAAAAGTTGAGAGAATTACTAAAAAGAAAAAGGGTCAAAAAAAGTTAAGTGAGAGAGAACTTGAGAGAATTGCCCTAGATAAAAAAGGGAAAAAATGATTTCTGATTATTTTGGTTTAGCCTTTAAGAATCTAAGACATAGAGGAATTCGTTCGTGGCTTACTTTAATTGGAATTTTAATTGGCGTTGCTGCTGTTGTGTCGTTAATTGGATTAGGAAATGGACTTAAAGCTGCTGTTAATTCTCAGTTTGGAGTAAGTGCAACCGAATTAATTAGTGTTGAAGCGGGAGGACTTGACTATGGAATGCCTGGAAGTGGAGCAGTAAATCCTTTAACAATAAAAGATATGGAAGTAATTGAGAGAGTAAATAATGTGGATTTGGTTGTTAGGAGAAATTTTGAAACAGTAAAAGTTGAGCCAAAATCAAAAACTTCTTCGGGAGTTACTGCAATTTATTATGCAAGTGCTATAAGTATCCCAAAAGAAAATAGAAATTTTTTTAATGAGATTCTTGATTTAGAAATGTATTCTGGAAGTTTTTTAGACAAGTCAGATACAGGAAAAGTTTTGATTGGTTATGAGCGTTCACTTGGAAATAATTATCTTCGAGATACAAAAGTTGGGGATAAATTAATAATTAACGATAAACAATTTATTGTTAAGGGAATTTTAGAAAAGAAAGGAAGTTTTACTTTGGATTATTCGATTTTAATGAATGAGGATGATTTAGATGATTTAACTGATTTTGGCGAGGATATTGATACAATTCAGGTTAAAATGAAAGATAAAGACTTAATGGATAAAACTAAATCAGATATTGAGTCTGCTTTGAGAAAATCTAGAAATGTTAAGGTTGGCGAGGAGGATTTCACTGTTTCAACTCCGGCATCTGAACAGAAAACTGTTAATAGTGTTTTAAATGGTATTCAGATTTTTATTTTAATTATTGCTTCTGTTTCTGTTTTTATTGGGGCTGTTGGAATTATTAATACTATGACTACTTCAGTTTTAGAGCGAAGAAGAGAAATTGGAATTATGAAATCTATTGGTGCAAGAAACTCAAATATTTTTTATCAATTTTTTGTTGAGGCAGGACTTTTAGGTTTAGTTGGAGGAATTGTTGGGGCAATAATTGGAACTTTAATGAGTGTTATTGGGATTTTAGCAATCAATGCTTATTTGGGGGCTGAGCTTTCTCCTTCAATTGATTTTATTTTAGTTTCTGCGTCGCTAGCAGGAAGTTTTATTATAGGGGCAGTAGCAGGAATTATTCCTGCAATGAGTGCCGCAAAACAAAATCCGGTTGATGCTCTTCGAGGTTAAAATGATTGGAAAAGAAAGTGTTTTTTATGCGTTGCGAAATATGAAACATAGTTGGGCAAGAAGTTCACTTACTATTTTTTCTATTTTTGTTGGAATTATGACAATTTTTATTTTCATTAGTTTTGGTTGGGGAATTTATGACTATGTGGATGATTTGACCTCGTCGTCTTCTGCAGATAAACTTATGATTCAAGCAGTAGGTAATGGTATGCCGGGAATGGATGATGCTTTTGCTTTAACTGAGGATGATTTGAAATCAATCGAAAAAACTGCGGGAATAAAAGAGGCTGTTGGAGTAAAATATGGTGTTGCTACAATAAAAAAATCTGGAACATTAAAATATACTTTTTTGATTTCTTTAGACCCAGAAAATTTAATCATGCTTGAGATGAATAACATTGGTATTGATTCTGGAAGAATGTTTAGTAGCGGAGAAACAGGAAAAGTTATTTTAGGGCATAATTATAAAATTGCAGATAAAATTTTTGATAAATCTATTTCATTGAATGACCAGATAGAAGTTAATGGGCAAAGTATGAAAGTTATTGGATTTATGGAGGAGATTGGAAATCCTCAAGATGATTCACAAGTTTATATTTCTGATGATTATTTTGATAAAATCTTGCCCAATTCAAGCTATGCTATGATTATTGCGTCTGTAGAAGATACAAAGACCATTAAACAAACGATTGAAAATGTTGAGAAAAGTTTGAGAAAAGAACGAGGAGTAGACGAGGGTGAAGAGGATTTTTTTGTCACTTCTTATCAAGATATGCTTGAGAGTTTTATGGTTGCTCTGAACATAATTATTGGTTTTGTTATTTTAATTGCTTTGATTTCAGTTATTGTTTCAGCAGTTAATACCGCAAACACGATGATTACCTCTGTTCTTGAAAGATACAAAGAGATTGGAATTTTGAAATCTATTGGTGCAAAGAACTCTGAAATATTTGGAATTTTTTTGTTTGAATCTTCAGTGTTTGGATTTATTTCTGGAGCAATTGGTGTTTTCTTAGGTTGGGTTGCAACTAGCCTTGCGGGGATTTATTTAAAGAATATGGGTTGGGGATTTTTACAGCCCCATTATTCTGTGAGTTTATTTGCTGGCTGCATCTTATTTGCGATGATTACTGGGGCGATTTCTGGAGTAATTCCTGCTTACAATGCGTCGAGAATTAATACAGTAGACGCACTACGTTACGAGTGAAACGAATAATGTTGTGAAACTTTACGTTATGAATAGCCACCTTTTTTTGAGCGAAAAATCTAGGCTTCCCAAAAAGACTACATTTGTTAGCTTCGCTAAATATCTTGAAATCAGGTCCACCTTTTTCTGAGCAAAAAATCTAGGCTTCCCAAAAAGACTGTATTTACTGGTTTTGTCAATTATTTTAAAATTCGTGCTCCCTTTTCTCGAAGAAAATCTCACTCCTTTTGAGGCATAAAAACAAAGGACTTATAAAAGAACACTTTTTTCTAATCTGATGGCAAAATCAAAAAAAATTGATGTCTTTTTGGAGTTGAAGGAACTTGGGTTAAATGATAGACAGATTTCTGTGTTTTGTAAGAACATTTCTGAGAAGTATTGGGAAGATTCAATTAGGGTTTACAAGAAATTGCACATTACAAGAAAGAGTTTGGACGAGAAAGATAAAATTTATGTTCTGATTCGTGATGGAAATAAAAGTTACGACGTAAATATTGAAATTGTGAATTCTGAACTAGTTTGTTTTTGTAATTGTTCTAATCGAGATGATTTTGGCGGATGTGCTCATTTTGGAGCGGTTTTATTGTATAAGATGCTCTTAGAAAAAAAGAATGATTTTAATTTAAAATTAAGCACTTCAAAAAAAATAGAAGAAAAGAAAAGCGATTTGATTTATTTTAAGAATTTATTTCCTGAGAACCTTTTAGATGTTAAAAAATATATGATTTATTTTAATTTTGAAAACTTTGAGAAGAGTAGACAAATATTGAATGTTGAGCGAGGAATTATAAAAAATGATGGAGGTGCTGGGGCGCCAATTAAGTTTAATTGTAAAAATTTTCATTCAGATAGGTGGGAAATAAGTAAGAAAACAAAAAAGGTTCTAACCTTTATGAATGGAGGAGATAATTATGGAATGAAATATTCTTCTTCAGGGCTTTCAAAAAGTGTTTTCTATGATATTAATAGTGATTTAATGATGCCTTATTTGCGAGATATTTATTTTGAAGAGCCAGAAATAATCTTGGGAGCAACTTTTTCTAAGGAGAAATTTAATGTTGCTTTTGAGGTGAAAAAGGCAAGTGATGATAAGTATGTTTTGGAACCATTTTTAATTTTAGGAAAAAAGAAAAAAAGTCTCTTGAAAATGAATTTGGTAGAGTTTGGAAGCACTTCATTATGGATTTTTGATTGTGATACAAGATGTTTTTCTGGATTCAAAAATGATGACGACGTCGAGGCTATAAGAAGTGTTATTAGGTTTCCAAAAAAGTTAGTGTTAGACAAATCTGAATTATTAGATTTTTTTAAAAAATATTATCAAAAGATTCTAAATAATTTTGAATTTAATCTTTCTAGTGATTTAATAAAAGAATCTAAGTGTGTAATTCCTAAGCCAAAACTTTACTTGGAAAAATCTGGAATTGGGATTAAGTTTAGTTTGAAATTTCTTTATGCGACAAATGAAGTTGATTATTTTTCTTCTAATAAAGAGATTATGAGTTTAGAACAAAATACAATTTATGAAATCTCAAGAGATTTGGAAGTTGAAGATTCTATTGTGGATATTTTGAATGAGAATCAAGTTGTGTTACATGAAACTCTTGACGAATTTGTTTTGGAAGGAGATTTAATTGATTTTGTAACAGAGAATCTTCCAAAAATTATTGAGAAAGGAATTGAAGTTTTGGGCGAAGAGAATTTATTTAATTTTAAATTAATTAAGAATAAACCTCAAATAGCGATGAATGTTTCAAGTAAAACTGATTGGTTTAATATAAATGGAAATGTTAGTTTTGGAAAACATCAAGTTGATATTAAACAATTAATCGAGGCTATTTTTCAAAATAAGAGGTTTGTTAGTTTGTCTGAAAAAGAGAAAGCAGTAATTCCAAAAGAATGGATTAGTAATTTAAAATCTTATTCTGGATTTTTTGATTTGTCAAGAGATGAAATGAAACTTTCAAAATATCATGCAAGTATTTTAGAGAATTTTTCAGAGATTACGTCGAGTATTAAGATGGATACTGGAGTAAAAGAAGTTATTTCAAGGTTTAAGCAATTAAATAAAATTGTTCCTGTTAAATTGTCTTCAAATGTCCACGCAAAATTAAGAGATTATCAAAAAGCAGGATATGATTGGCTTTATTTTTTGAGGGAATCTGGGTTTAATGGAATTTTGGCAGATGATATGGGTTTAGGTAAAACATTACAAACTTTAAGTCTTTTGCAGAAAATTAAGGACGAGAAAAAGTCTAAAACATTTTTAATTGTAGTTCCAACTTCTTTGGTTTTTAATTGGAAAGATGAGATAGAAAAATTTACTCCTGAAATGAATTATTATTTACATCATGGACCAAATAGACTTGCGGGGAAAACAAAATCTTCTTTAGAAAAATTTAACAAGATTCTGGAAGAAAAAGATATAATTATTACTACTTATGGAACTTTGAGAAATGATTTAGAGATTTTTAAAAATTTTGAGTTTGAGTATATTGTTTTAGATGAAGCACATATAATCAAAAATCCTTTGTCGATTAGTGCTAAAACTGTTTATGATCTGAAGGGAAAAAATAAACTGATTCTTTCTGGAACTCCAATACAAAATAATTTGACTGAGATTTGGAGTTTGTTTAATTTTTTGAATCCAGGTTATCTTGGTAATTATGATTTTTTTAGAGAAAACTTTGTTTTACCTATTGAGAGAAATCAAGATGAAAAAGCAAATCAGTCTCTTCGACGATTGATAAACCCATTTTTACTTAGACGTTCTAAAGAAGTTATTTCTAAAGAGTTGCCTGATAAAACTGAAATTGTTTTGCATAGTTCGCTTTCTTTAACGGAGAAAGAGATTTATGATACTTGGAAAGAATATTATAAGAATGAGATAAAGGTTGCGATAAAAGAAAAAGGTGTCGCAAAATCTAAGATGAAAATTCTTGAGGGATTAACAAAATTAAGACAAATTTGTTTGCATCCAAAAATGATAGACCCAAAATACGAGGGAAGTAGTGCTAAGTTTAATTTATTGATGATGGAACTTGAGAATGTTATGGCAGAAGGTCATAAGGTTTTGGTTTTTTCTTCTTTTGTAAAAATGTTAACTATTATCAAAGAGGAATTTGAAAGTAAAGGATTAAAATATTCTTATCTTGATGGGAAAACAACAAACAGAGAGAAAGTAGTTTCTGAATTTCAGGAAAGTAAAACTCCTCAGAGTTTTTTGATTAGTATTAAGGCTGGAGGATTGGGATTGAATTTAACTGGAGCAGATTATGTTTTTATCGTCGACCCTTGGTGGAATCCTGCTGTTGAGATGCAAGCAATGGATAGAGCTCATAGATTAGGTCAAACAGAAAAGGTTTTCGTCTATAAAATGATTGCAACAGATACAATTGAAGAAAAGATTTTGGATTTACAAAAGTCTAAGATGAAATTGGTTAAGGATTTAATTGTTGAAGATAAGAGTTTGCTAAAGAATATTGACATTAAAGAATTGGAAAAGATTTTCGAATAATGTTTTTCGGGAAAGATTTAAAAACTATTTTTGTATAAATGTATTATGAAAAAGAGTGTGTTAGTAAGTATTGGATTCTTGATGTTATTAATTTCAAGTGTTTTAATCAGTGCTGAGGCTTGTCAGTTGCAAGTTTCTTTACTTAATCAAGATCCGTATCCAGCAATTCCTGGAGAATATGTTGAAGTGGTTTTCCAAGTTGAAGGTGTTGAGAATTCTGAATGTGGAGCAATTAGTTTTGAATTACTTGAAAAATACCCCATTGAGTTTGACCCAGGACAAGATACAACAAAAACAATTACTGGTGGAACTTTTGTAAAAGATTATACTAATTATTTAATGGTCCCATATAAAGTTAGAGTAAGAAATGATGCACTTGACGGAAATACTCCAATTGAAGTTTCTTATTCTTATGAAATGGGCGGACAAAGAACTTATGAATCAAAACAAGTAAATCTGAAGATAGAAGATGTTAGAGCAGATTTTGAGGTTTTTGTAAAAGATTATGATGCAACTACAAAAACAATTAGTTTTGAAATTTTAAACACTGCAAAGAATGATATACAAGCTTTAACTGTTGAAGTTCCTTCTCAAGAGAGTATAAAAATTTCTGGTGCAAACAAAGATATTGTTGGAGATTTGGATTCAAATGAATACACCTCTGCAGATTTTAGTGGAACACCAAAAGATGGTAATATCACTCTTGTGTTGTCTTATAGCGACGCCATAAATAAGAGAAGAACTGTAGAAAAATCTGTTGTATTTGATTCAAAATATTTTAATTTAACTCCTGTAGTTGCTGGAACAAATCCTTATTTGAAATATGGGTTTTGGATTGTAGTTATTGGAGCAGTTTATTACTTTTTCTTTTATAGAAAAAAGAAGAAATCTAATTAGATAATTTTATAATTACTTTTTCTTTTAATTTTTAATGAAATTAGCAAATTTAACTGAGAAAGATTTAATTGAAGTCTTTAGATTATACGAGGAGTGTTGTGGGTCTGGCAGAGACCTTTTTGCTACTTATTTGCCTTCTCCAAAATCAATCCTAGAAAAATTAAAATCAAATTGTTCTGGGCTGGAATATCGTGTCGGCTCAAAATGGGATGATCATTCTAAACTTTATTTAGATACAAATAGCAAACAGAGTTTGATAGTAAGGTTTAGCCCAAACTTTGATCCAGAGTCTAGAAAAGGCAAAGATTTTAGAGAGGCTGAAGAAGCTGGAAAAGATTTTGAATCAAGAGTTAGAGAATATTTAAGATAATTTAATTTTAATCTTCTAAAGCAACAACTTGTGATGCTGTGCTATGTTTTCTAATAGATTTTGGAGTTAAACAAGAAGCATTTGGGTCTTCAGCATCGTCATCTTGAGTTTTGTATTCTCCTTGCAATCCTCCATTATAGTTTCTTCCTGCTCTTAATGTTACAAATAATTTTGAGTTCTCTTTGAGTAAGTTTTCCTTTTAGTTCAAGATAATCTCTCCATAACTCTGCTGGAAAGTTTCTTGAGGTAGGATAAAGTTCTATTCTTGGTTCTTCTGTTCCTTTTTGATGATATAACTTAATAGTAAACGAACCACGTCCATCTGGAGTTAATTCCATTCTTCTTAATGTTGTATCTAAAGGCATATATTCTTTAACAATCCTTTATTTTAATAGTTTTCTATGTCATTTATTTCATTTAGAATTCTTTCTGCTTCTTTTTCTGAAATTTTTATCTGTCTTGAGAGTTCAAAATAGTTCATTTGTCTTAGCTGTTTTATTGTTGAGATTTTTCTTTCGTGTAGTTTTTCTTTTGTTTCTTTAGTTAATGAATTAAGAATAGTTATTGGAAAAATATTCTTTTGTTCAATTAATTTTTTTAGTGATTCGTTTTTTGGATAGTTCCAGCTTGTAACTTTCATATTAACTCCTTTTGCATAATTTACTGCATCATCTGAACATTTTGTGTTTGTAGATAGCCAAGGAAAGTCAAACTTTTTTACGTCCAGAAATCTAGCATAAGTGTACATTGCAGGATGAAGTGATGTGAATTTTCCAGAGTCGTTGTGGTATTTACATTCAATCATATAAGTTTTATTTTCTTTTGTTGCTATTACGTCTATTTCGTGTGTGATTATCTTTCCTTTTATTTTTTGGTCTGTTTTTGTTGTGTAGCCATATTCTTCAAGAATCTTTGCAAAGTATTGTTCAAAAGGAAAACCTGTAGGGCCAAGTTCCATTATTGCTTGTTTTAATCTATATCGTTGAGAAACACCTTTTTCTTTTTTTAAATTTTTCAAAATTATTTGGAGAATCTCTTTTGTTGAAATTCCCTCGTAAATTTTAGGTTTAACTAATTCAATTGTTTCTCTTGTAAGTTTATTTGAAGCACCAGCTTCTTTAATTGTTGCAAATAATTTTCTAGAATTAAACGGCTGTTTTTCTCCTGATGCTTTTGTAACATTTACCATCTTTTCTTTTAGAAGACAGAAGTATTATTTAAGGGTTTTGAAATATATTTTTACTTTAATTCAAAAATATCTTCAATCTTTTTTGCTTTGAGTTCTTTTGTTATTTTGTGTGCGAGTTCTAGTGAAGGATTGTATTTTCCTTGTTCAAGAGAGATAATTGTCTGTCTTGTGACCTCAACTTTGTCTGCAAGTTGTTGTTGGGTTAGGTTTAGCTCTTTTCTAAGCTCAAATATCTTGTTTTTCATGTAAAAAATATGTTACAAGAGTATTTAATTCTATTCATGCGAAGGTTTAAAAGCCATCAGGATTTCTAGGATTCATGATAAATGTAAGGAGGACACAGTAATGAAAGTTTATGTTGGTAATTTACCATTCAGTATTAATGATAATTCTTTAGCAGATCTTTTCTCATCTTATGGTGAAATTGAAGAAGCAAAAGTTATTATTGATAAATTTTCTAATCGATCAAAAGGATTCGGTTTTGTAACATTCAAGGATGACGAGAGTGCGAAAAAAGCAATTGAAGCTCTGAACGAAAAGGAAGTTGAAGGTAGAGCATTAAAAGTTAACGAAGCAAAACCAATGGATCCAGATAGACCAAGAGCTCCAAGAAGAGACTTTAACAGAAGAGATTCTGGTAGAGATTCAGGACGAAGAAGCTTTGGCGGAAGAGATTCAGGCAGTAGCGGCGGTAGCAGAAGAAGATTCTAAGTAGTCTTCGAAATTTTATTTTTTATTTTTTATACTTTAAACGAATTTTAGTCTTTTTATTTTATTGATTAAGACCTTAATTGGAAATTTCTAGGAAAAATACAAAAACCCTAAGTTCTTAGTTGTTTTATGGTGAGAGTAAATCTTATTGGCCCTAAAAAATTATCTGACCAGCATCTTGTGGCAGAATATCGAGAGATTTTGGTTTTACTTTCTTATATAATTAAACATCCGGATTTAGAGAATATCTCTAAAAAGTATACTCTTGGCAAAGGGCATATGAAGTTTTTCAAGGACAAGGTTTCTTATTTGTATAATCGTTTTGAAAAGATAAAAGAAGAAATGAACAAACGAGGATTTGAAACAAATAGAAAGTTTGATTTTAAGAATCTTTCAAAGAAGAATCGAGGAGAGTTTCATCCTTCAAAAGAGGATTTAGAATTAATTAAAAAAAGATTAAGGGAAAGAATTAGGATGAAACCTAATTTTTATCGTTATTATGGAAAATATCGTGGGAAAGATTTTTTTCTTGGGTTGTTAAAGTAATTAATTATACTTTTCAATAATTTTATAGGAAATAAAATAAACTAAAGTGATTGCACAGATTAATGTGCTCATAAAGTGTGAATAAGCAGTTGTTATTGGTTTTATTCCGTCGATTATCATTGTAATAAAGAGCATTAAGATTATTGCAACATAAGTTATTCTTGCTGCTTTCATTCCTATGAATTGGGAACGTTCGTCAACAAGTCTTTTTTTATTTCTTATTAGTTGCAATGTTATTATTGCAAGCATTACTATTCCAATGTAAATTAACCAGTTTCCAACAGAATGGAATCCTAAGAATTCTTTTCCTTTCTCAAGAAAGTTTAGGATTATTCCTGCTAAGATTACAATTATTGCAAATGAATATTTCCAAACTGCTTGTTTTTTTGTAGGATATGTTTTTGCTTTCATGTAAAAAATATGTTACACGGGTATTTAAATGTTTTGGAAATGTAAAAAATAGATTACATAGTCTGAATAAGCTTTTTTATTATCTCTTTTATTTCTTTTTCTCTACTTTTTAAAAATTCAAGAGTTATTTGTTCTCCATAATAGACAATATTATTTCTTTTTATTCTTAATTCATCAATTAAAGAAAACTCTTTATTTGATAAAGATTTTATATTTTTTATTGAGAATTCAATTAGAGATTTATGACTTAAGGTCTTGAATCCTTGTAGATACATAGATGCTGTTAAAAGCTCTTTGATTATTTCATAATATTCTTCGATTATTCTGTATGGTTCTTTAAAATTTGACATATTTGAAAATCTATCTTGTGCCATTTCTCTTAGTGCTTTTGCTCTTCTTTCGTCTTTTGTTATTTTGAAAATTTCTTCCATTATCTTTCTCCAAAAAGGATTGTTCCTTGATTTATACTTTCAACTAAACTTTTTTCTGTTTGTTCTCTAAATATTATATGTATTTTTCTATTTAAATTTTTTTCAAAAAGTTCTGTATTAAATTTAAATGATTTAGCGTCGATAAATATATCTATGTCTGAGGTTTCAATATCTTCCCCTTTGTCAAAGCTTCCAAAAAGTATTATTGATTTTGGATATTTTTCCTTTAATTTTTCTATTAAATTAGAGGATTTTAATATAATTAAATTTGCGATTTTTTTTTCATAAATGAAATCTTGGTTTTCTCTTTTTGCTTTGTACCCATCAAATGGTTTAGATTCTACTTTTTGAATTAATCCTTCTTCTAAAAGAGTTTGCAAATGCACTCTTATTGAAGTTGGGGCCAAATTTATTTTTTTAGATATTTCTTTTATGAAATGAATCTTTGTTGGTTCAATAAAAAAAATTTCTGCTACTTTCCATAGGCTACTTTTTTGTATTAACATATACATTTATGTCTATATGGGTATATAAATGTTTACTTCTTTAGTTTCTTTTCTTGTTCTGCAATCTTTAGAGTTGTCTTGATTACTGTGTCTGGATTTAGTGAGATTGAGTCAATTCCGCAACGAACTAAAAATTGTGCAAAGTCTGGAAAGTCTGAAGGTGCTTGCCCGCATATTCCTATTTTTCTTTTGTTCTTTTTTGCTTTTGAGATTACACTTGCAATTAAATCTTTTACTGCTTTGTTTCTCTCGTCGTAAATGTCTGAAACAATCTGTGAATCTCTGTCAAGTCCTAAAGTTAATTGTGTTAAATCGTTTGAACCAATTGAAAATCCGTCGAAGATTTTACTAAATTCGTCTGCTAAAATTACATTTGAAGGAATTTCGCACATTACATAAATCTCTAATTTGTCTTTTCCTCGCTTTAGTCCGTGCTTTTCCATTATCTTTTGAACTTTAATTCCTTCGTCAATTGTTCTACAGAATGGAATCATTATTTTTACATTTTTTAGTCCGAATTCATTTCTTACTTTCTTGAAAGCTTCGCATTCTAATTCAAAACCTTCTTTGTAACCTTCTTTGTAATAACGGGATGCTCCACGCCAACCAATCATAGGGTTTTCTTCTTTTGGTTCATATAAATCTCCTCCAATTAAATTTCTGTATTCATTTGTTTTGAAGTCAGAGGTTCTTACAATTACATCTTTAGGATAAAATGCTGCTGCAATCATTCCAATTCCTTCTGCTAATTTATCGATGAAGAATTGTTTTTTGTCTGTGTAACCTTTTGTTATTTTATCAATTGTTTGTTTTAGTTTCTCATCTTTTAATTTAGAATAGTTAATTAGTGCATTTGGATGAATCTTTATGTGAGAGTTTATTATGAATTCTTCTCGTGCTAAACCTACTCCGTCGTTTGGGATAAAACTCTGTTCAAACGCTTGTTCTGGAGTTCCAATATTCATCATAATTTTTGTCTTTGTTTTTGGAATTGATTTTAAATTGTGTTTTTTTATTTCAAATTTTAGTTTTCCCTTGTAAACATAACCTTTTTCTCCTTGTGCACAACTTACTGTTATTTCATTTCCTGCTTTTATTTTTTCTGTTCCATTATTTGTTCCAACAACACAAGGAATTCCAAGTTCTCTAGAAATAATTGCAGCGTGGCAGGTTCTTCCTCCTTTATTTGTTACAATTGCCGAGGCTATTTTCATTATTGGTTCCCAATCTGGGTCTGTCATTTCTGTAACTAAAACTTCTCCTTTTTTGAAAGAATGAATTCCTGAAACATCTCTAATTATTTTTGCTTTACCCACACCAATTTTTGAGCCTACACTATTTCCTTCAATAATAATTTCCCCTTTTTGTTTTAGAACATATTCTTCAATTTTGTTTGGGTCTTTTTGGCTTTGAACTGTTTCAGGTCGAGCTTGAACAATAAATAATTTTCCTGTTTTCCCGTCTTTAGCCCACTCCATATCCATTGGTTTATTGTAGTGGTCTTCAATTATTACTGCCCATTTTGCTAATTGCAAAACTTCTTTATCTGTTATTGAAAATTTGTCTTTTAGTTCGTTTGAGACTGGAATATTTCTTGTTGGGTTATTTTTGTCAGAAGAGTAAATCATTCTTATTTGTTTATTTCCAATTTTTCTTGAGATAATTGGTTTGTAACCTTTTTTTAGAGTTGGTTTGTGAACATAAAACTCGTCGGGGTTTACTGCACCTTGCACAATGTTTTCTCCTAATCCGTAAATGCTTGTGATATAAACAGCATCTTTGAAACCTGATTCTGTGTCAATTGAGAACATTACCCCTGAAGAAGACAAGTCGCTTCTTACCATGTTTTGAATTCCAATTGAAAGTGCAATGTCAAAATCACTGAAGCCTTTGTCGTGTCTGTATGAGATTGCTCTGTTTGTAAATAAAGACGCAAAACATCTTTTACAAGCAACTAATAATTCTTTTTCTCCTCGAACATTTAGGAAAGTTTCTTGTTGGCCTGCAAAACTTGCGTCAGGTAAATCTTCTGCTGTTGCACTGCTTCTTACTGCAACGTCTGTATATTTTTCTCCAAATTCTTTTGATAATCTTTTGTAATAAACTAAAATCTCGTCTGTAATTTCTTTTGGAATTTCTGCATCTAAGATTAATTCACGAATTGCTTTTCCCTTTTGCATTAAGTCTCTTGTGTCGTGTGTGTTAAGTTTTGCTAGAATTAATTTTATTTTTTCTTTTAGGTTTGCTTTATCTATAAAATATCTATAAGCATTTGCGGTGATTGCAAATCCGTTTGGAACTAAAACTCCTTTGTTTTTTAGTTCTCTATACATTTCACCAAGAGAAGCGTTTTTACCTCCAACAATTGGAACATCTTCGATTGAGAGTTCCACGAATGGAATAACAAATGCAGAATCTTTTTTCATTTTCACCTCGTAAGTAAATAATCTTTTATGGTTTATAATAGTTTTGGATTAAATTATTTTGGATTGTTATCCTCGATTATCTGAAGCAGCAGACATATTCCATTGAATAAAACGCATACCTAACTCGGAGATAATTTCTTTTGCGGGCAATCTATTTCCTTTCAAACTTTCTTGAACTTGACTTGTTAATGCATAACAAGTAGGGCCATGATGATAAGGAAAAAGTTTTTGAAAATGTTCCTCCATCTTCATAGATAAGTTGTTCATAGCTCTTCTTGCTTGAGAGATATTTCCTTCATCTAATTTGGGTTTTACGTTTTCAAGATAATAATCTCGAATTCCTCTAACTATCTCTTCAACTAGTGCCATAATAAATGAGATTTAAACTTACTTTTAAGTTTTATGCTGTTAGAATATACTATTCACATTCACCTTGAATATAGTATTCAATTTGTGAATTCATACACGCTGCGCAAGGATTTGAATATGTTTTTTTTGTGTCGTCGAGTTCAAATGCGTTACCGCAAACGGGGGCATAAATCATTGTGCAAACTTCAGCTGTTCGCTGATTTTCTTCACAATAGGTTTTTAATTTTTCTTCAAAAACTCGAACGCATTTTTGCAGTGATTCATTCCAAGTGTAACCTGCTGAACCGATGCATCCGTGCTCGTCTCTGTCTCCTCCAATTAATTGAGATTCATTTGCTTGATTAAATAAAGAAACTTTTGTGACAATTAAGGCTAGTGCTAAAACAATTATTGCAATCAACCACGTTTTTTCCATAGAGAATTCAGGAAGAAGATGTTTTTAATTGTTTTGGGAAATTATATAAATAAAAAATGAGTTGAAAGATTTATGGCAATAAATAAAGAGTGGCATTTGAAAAATAAGATGCAAAAGAACGTGAGTTTTGAAGAAAGGGTTAAGTGGCATTCTGAACACAATAAAAATTGTAATTGTCGGCATGGTTTTCCAAAGAAGTTAGAAGAAGAAATGAAAAAGAAAGGAATGAAAATTTAATTTTTACATTCCCCCTTCAGGATTAGTTTTTCTTTTGATTTCTCTTAACAAATATCTCCAAAAGATTTATATAATGATTGTATTATATATTATACATATGTATAAAAAAATTGGTATAACTGAAAATAGTTTGCAGGTTTTGTGTTTATTCACGGAGGATTTTAATAAAGAATATTATATCCGAGAAGTTGAAAAGTTGCTAAAAATAAGCCCAAGAACAGCACAGCTTATTCTAGAGGATTTAGAAGAAAAAGGAATTATTGAATCAAAAGCTAAGGGTAAAACTAAGTTGTTTAAGTTGAATATAAATGAATCTACTAAAAGATATTTGGTTTTTGCAGAACAATACAAAGCAATTATTTTTTTAGAAAAAAAACTTTTGATTAAAGAAATTACTGAAAAAATAAGTACTTTTATCGACGGAGTTGGAATATTCTTTGGTAGTTATGTTAAGGGATTAGAGAAAAAGGATTCTGACCTCGATGTGTTTATTATAGGAGATTATAACAACAATGAGATAAAAAAAATCTCAAAAAATTTGGGCATTGAAATAAATGTAAAATGTTATCCTCTTAAGATTTTTGAAGAAAATTTAACAAAGGATATTTTGATAAAAGAAGTTTTAAAAAATCATCTAGTCTTTCTTAATTCAGAGAAATTTATACGGACGGTTTTTAAAAATGAGTAAGATAAATTGGTGTGCAAAGAAAAAGGATGGATTAAGTTTAATTGAGCCAAATTCGGATCTTGCAAAAGCATATATTAAGAAAGCCGAAGAGGCACTTGAGTCAATCCAATTAAATGTAATTAAAGATTGGAGAATTTCAACAGCATATTATTCAATTTATTTTTCACTTTATTCTATTTTAATGAAGATTGGAATAAAATGTGAGATTCATTCATGTACAATTGAGTTTGCAAAAATATTTTTAAAAGACTATTTTGAAGAGAGCGAATTGACCTTTTTAGAAGATTCATTAAAAGCAAGAATTGATTCACAATATTATATAAACAGAACAGTTCCCGACGAGCAATATAATAAGATGATTCAAAAAGCTCCAGAGTTCTTGGTTAAATGTAAGTCTATTCTTATTAAATTAAATGAAAAAAAAATTAAAGAGATTAGAAATAAATTTAAATTAGAAATAGGCTGTTTGAATTAATCTTACATTCCCCATTCAGATTTTGTTTGTCTTTTGATTTCTGCAATTTCTTTTAACACTTGCATTTCATCGCTTGAGAGTAGATCTTTGTTTTTCTTGAAGTTTCTAAATTGGGTTTCTCCTAAATCTGTATAAAGAAATTCTTTGTCTTTTAGTTCTCGCTCAAAATTTACTCCAGGAAGTGAAATGCAAACTTCCATGTCTTTTGTTGCCTCGTGAACTGATTTTTGTTCTGATTGAATATTTTTTATTCGTCCAACTTTTTCTTCTTTGTCATTAATCATGTTTAAGTCAGAAGTTAATTTTCCTCCTTCAACCTTTACACCAAATATTGCTGGTTTTGTGTTTCTGAAAACATATTGATGAAGAATTCGTAATTTACAGATTGTGCAAAGTCCCATTAATCTTTGTTTTTCTATTTCATTTCTTTTGTCTTTTCTAAAAATCATTAAGTCGTCGATTAATCTGTACACAACATCATTTGTTAAAATTTTTATTTGTGAGCCTTGTGCTTTCATTAGTTCGTGTGCTTCTTCGTCGGGTTCTACATTGAAACCTAAAATTACTGAGTCAAGTTCGTTTATGTCAAGGTTTGCTTTTGCTGAGATTATATCTTTCTTGTTTATGCTTCCAATTCCTGCTTTTAACACTTGAATATTTTGTTGTCTCAATAAAACTAAAAGTGCTTCAAGGCTTCCAAGTGAATCAGCCTTTACAATAATTCCTGTCTTGTCTGTTTTAATTGTGTTTTCAATTTCTTTTTTGAATTGTTCTTCAATTTCTTTTTTGTTTCCGTTATATTTTACAAAAGGCATTCCAGGTAAGATATCGTCTTTTTCAACAAGTTGCATTCTAATTCCTGTTGAAGCTGTAACTTTTTCTTTTGCTTTAAACTTTGCACATAAAGGTTCAATTTCTTCTAAGATTCTAATTTTTGTAATTATTGGTTCTCCATTAATATTTGCGACAGCAATTTCGTCTGTTCGGTTCAATTCTCCGTCGTGAAGTATTGCTTCGATATAATTTGTTGTTTTTTCTTTTTTTACTTCAAGCATAACTCCTTTTGGTTCAGTTCCAAGTTGTAATTTTTGTTCTAAAAATCTTTGACTTAATCCACAAATCATCATTATTAATTCAGCTATTCCTTCTTTTGTTCTTGCGGAAGTTGGAACTAATGCAATCTTTTTTGTAAAGTCTGTTATGTTGTAGAATAAGTCCGCGTCAAATCCGTGTCCGTTAAGTGAGCCAATTAAAGTCATATATTTCTCGTCGAATATTTGTCTTACATAATCTGGTTGAAGTTCAATATTTCTTTTTAATGAAGAATCTTTTATTGTCCAAGCAGTTAAATTATCTATTTTATTCATTGCAATTACAAAAGGGGTCTTGTTTCTTTTTAGAATTTGAATTACTTCTGCTGTTTGGGGTTTTATTCCATCATTAATATCAATTACTAGAACCGCTAAATCTGCTAAGCTTCCTCCTCGTTTTCTTAAGTTTGTAAAAGCCGCGTGACCTGGAGTGTCGATTAGTAAAAAACCTGGAATTGTTAGTTTAATTCCTGAGCTTTCAATTAATGGGCAGGTTTTTTTTAGTTGCTCTAAGGGATAAGAAGTAAAAGAAATCTTTTGGGTTATTCCTCCTGCTTCGCCATTTTGAACGCATGTGCTTCTAAGAGCATCTAAGATAGATGTTTTCCCATGGTCAACATGTCCGCAGATAGTTACTATTGGCTGACGGATCCTTTGATTGGACACCGTAGATCCTTCCGAGGGGTTTTTCTTTTCATCCATACAAAATGAATGAAAAAACCACTTATAAAGTTAATCCAAAGAAGGAAAAAGGAAGGGCTGAAAATGATCCCCTGTGATTTCTGTATTCCCCTTGTTGAGGGCACTCTTTGGCTGGTGCAAGGCATTTTTTACTTTGAGGATTCTAAGGGCAGGCAAAAGAAACTCGGCAAGATAAAGCTGAAGGAGTTCAAATATGGCTTCTAAAGAAGTTCAAAATCAACTAGGAAGTTCAAATTTGAACTTGTTCATATATAATCACCTTAAAACAGGTCTCCGTCCCTCTAAGATATGTAAGCAGTTTGGATTAAAGAAAACAACCATCCAGTATCATTTATCGATGCTAAAACAAGCAGGCTTAATAGAAAAGGTAGGCTATGGGGTCTGGGAAATTTTAAAAGAATTTGATGAAAAAGAAGTTCAAAAAACAACTAAGGTAACTAGCAGACAACTAGGGGGTAATTTGAACTTGTTTAAGCAGGATAAAGTTAGAGGTCATGCTTTTCAATTTAAAATAAATCTTCCTGAATTGAGAAATTGGAAAAATAGAGAGAAGCTTTTCTTAAAGAAAAACATCGAATTTGAGCCATTACTTATTGGTGGAATAAACAGAGGTCAGAAATTAGAGTTTAAAGGAAGGAAAATATGGCTCACAAACAAGTCAATTGTTATTTATGAAAAGTCGAGCTATTTAGCAGATACTTCTAAAGAAGTTCAAGATAGAGCAATAC
>Ga0265297_10002204_pt1 | contig 40998 bp, 52 predicted proteins | sample Munlanlwell13791_FD_192502 | JGI IMG/M metagenome (GOLD analysis project Ga0265297, IMG submission 192502) | Leachate microbial communities from a municipal landfill in Southern Ontario, Canada - Leachate well 137-91 | ecosystem: Engineered > Solid waste > Landfill > Unclassified | place... | reverse complement strand
GTCAAATATCCACGCCCGGGAGGAATTCCGGCGCACCTCGCTCATCGCCCCGGTTGCCGCAGGGCAGGTCAGCGGCTTCGGCCTCGACAGTTACAGGCTCGGGCTCATGGCCGCTATCGGTATAGCAAAAAAGACAAAATAAAACGGGACAAAATGGAACCCTACTCAAAACGCATAAATAGGGCCGCGGGCCTTTTGCGGAAGCACGGCATAGATTCGATACTCGTGACGAGGCCTCAGAACGTCAGGTACTTGAGCGGATATACGGGCGAGGACGCGTGCCTTTTCATCACGAAATCCAAAAGATACCTGATCACGGACGAGAGGTTCGCGCTTCAGGCAAAGCGCGACGTGAGCGGTTTCGGGATAGTCACAGCAAACTCGCCGGTAAGCGACATAATATTCCGGCTCGCGCGGAAACAGAAGATCAAAAAGCTCGGTTTCGAATCCTCCCACTTAAGCTATGCCGCGTATGAAAGGATATGCTCCGGCACGCCCGGATGCGAAGTCGTGTCCGTGCACGGCATGATAGAGGTCCTAAGGCAGGTGAAGGACCGCCGGGAGATAGAGCTCATAAGGAATTCCGTGAATATCCTCGAGAACGCGGTCGCTTATTTCAATTCTATACTCAAGCCGGGCCTCAGCGAGAACGACCTGGCTGCCAGGACCGAGTATTTCATAAGGGCGGCAAGCGGCGAATGGGCTTCGTTCGAGCTGATAGTGGCATCCGGGGCCAACAGCGCGTTCCCGCATGCCCGTCCGAGCGACAGGATAATCCGCCCTAACGATATGGTCCTATTGGACTTAGGAGTCAGTTACGAGGGGTACAAATCCGACTTGACACGGGTGTTCTTTTTGGGTAAAATTGATTCCGAACACAAGAAGATTTATGATATAGTCAGGGAAGCGCAGAGGCGTTCGATAAAGGCGATCAAGCCCGGCGCGAAGATATCGGATATAGATAAAATCGCGCGGGGCTTTATTAACGGCAAAGGGTACGGCAAGAGGTTCGGCCATTCCCTCGGCCATGGCATAGGGCTTGAAGTCCACGAAAGTCCTTCCGTCTCCAGCAGCAACCACGCTGTCTTAAAGCCCGGTATGGTGTTTACTGTCGAACCGGCGGTCTATGTCCCGGGATGGGGCGGGGTAAGGATAGAGGATATGGTGCTTGTAACCACGAAAGGATGCGAGGTATTGACAGATGATATCGACAAGTGATTTGAAGAACGGTTTGACAATCAAAATGGACGGGCAACTCTTTCAAGTCATAGAGTTCCAGCACGTGAAACCCGGCAAGGGCGGCGCCTTCGTCAAGACGAAGCTGCGCAGCCTTACCACCGGCAACGTTCTCCCGAAGACATTCCGCTCGGGGGAGAAGCTTGAGGACGCTTTTATAGAGTACAAGAAGCTGCAGTTCCTTTACGTTTCCGGCGAAGAATACCATTTCATGGAAGAGAAGACATACGAACAGTTCCAGCTGACGGCGGAGCAGATGGGCGATGTCCCGCATTTCCTGAAGGAGAACATGGTAGTCAACGCCTCCTTCTACGAAGGCAAGCTCATGTCCATAGAACCTCCGATGTTCGTGGAATTGGCCGTAGTTGAGGCCGATCCCGGCATGAAAGGCGATACCGCGAAGAGCGGCACGAAAGCCGTGAAGCTCGAGACCGGTTATTCTATACAGGTTCCGCTTTTCGTTGATGTAGGCAACGTCCTGAAGATAGATACGCGTACCGGCGAATACGTCGAAAGAGTCTGATAGACGACTAAAAGGGGGATACATGAACGTCAAAGAACTTAAAGAGATGATCGCCCTGATGAACGAGAACGGGCTGGTCGAGATAGAGATCGAGCGCGAAGGCCTGAGGATAAGGCTCAAGAAGGCCGGAGGGTCCGGCGCACCCGAGATAACGCAGGAAAGTTATATCGTCCATGCTCCCCAGAATGTCCCGTCAGCAGCTTCCGCCGCAGCCGTCGCAAAAGAGGCCGAGGCCGCAGCCGCAAAATCGAAATATTTGGAGATAAAGGCCCCGATGGTAGGCACCTTCTACAGGGCCCCCGCTCCCGACGCGCCTGCGTTCGTGGAGAAGGGCGCTATGATAGAGCCTGGGCAGGTCGTCTGCATCATCGAGGCGATGAAGCTGATGAACGAGATAAAGTCGGAAGTCAAGGGCAAGGTCGTGGACATAACTGTCGAGAACGCCCAGCCTGTGGAATTCGGACACGTACTTTTCTTAATAGAGCCCGCTTAAAAAATGTTCTCAAAGATACTTATCGCGAACCGCGGTGAAGTAGCGTTAAGGATAATAAGGGCATGCAGGGACCTCGGCATAAAGTCTGTCGCCGTATATTCGGAAGCCGACAAGGAATCCCTCCACGTGAAATTCGCCGACGAATCCGTCTGCATAGGGTCTCCGGCGCCGTCGGGAAGCTACCTGAACATACCCAGCATAATAAGCGCCGCGGAGATATCCGATGTAGAGGCGATACATCCCGGATACGGTTTCCTCGCCGAGAACGCGCACTTCGCGGAAGTATGCGAATCCTGCCAGATAAAATTCATAGGCCCTACCCCGGAAGCTATGCGCCTAATGGGCGACAAGATGGCCGCCAAGGAGACGATGAGGAAGGCCGGGCTGCCGACGATACCGGGAAGCTCCACTATTGTCAAGGAGAAGGAAGAGGCACTCCGCGTCGCGCATAAACTGCAGTACCCGGTAATAGTGAAAGCCGCCGCGGGCGGCGGCGGGCGCGGAATGAGGATAGCGCATAACGACGTCAGGCTCGTCAGCGTGCTGTTGACCTGCCAGGCGGAGGCCGAGGCGGCGTTCGGAAACCCGTCGGTATATATCGAGAAATACGTCCCGAACCCGAGGCATGTGGAGTTCCAGATCGTGGCGGACAAGTACGGCCACGTGGTCCATCTCGGCGAGAGGGATTGCACGATACAGAGGCGCCACCAGAAACTGCTGGAAGAGTCCCCGTCGCCGGCTGTCGACGCGAAACTGAGGAAGAAGATGGGGGATGCCGCCGTCAAGGGCGCGAAGGCCGCCAATTACACGAACGTCGGCACGATAGAGTTCCTGCTGGACGAGCACGGCAATTATTATTTCATGGAGATGAACACGAGGATACAGGTAGAGCACCCGGTGACCGAGATGGTGACCGGCATCGACCTCGTGAAAGAGCAGATACGCATAGCGGCCGGCGAAAGGCTCTCGTTCGACCAGGACCGCGTGAAGTTCAACGGCCACGCGATAGAGTGCCGCATAAATGCCGAGGACGCGGACAATAATTTCATGCCGTGCCCCGGTAAGGTCTCGTTCTTCCACGCGCCGGGCGGGCCCGGAGTCAGGGTCGACTCTCATGTATACCAGGGTTATACGATCCCACCGTTCTACGATTCCATGATAGCCAAGCTGATAACCTACGGCAAGAACCGCGCCGAGGCGATACAGATAATGCAGCGCGCGCTCGCCGAATTCACGATAGAGCCCATAAAGAACACGATCGATTTCCACAAGCGCCTTACCTCGGACCCGGCGTTCCTGCGCGGCGAGGTCACCACGGAATTCATAGAAAAGAAGATGGCTGAAAAGGAGGGATCGCAATGAACGTATTGAATAGGATAACGATGTTCTTCTTCCTGATCGTATTCATAGCGATCGGCTTGTTCCTTATTGCGGTCTCGGTAAGGTCCGTCGAGAGCGAGCCGGTCCTTAACGCGCTCGATTCGATAAACCAGTCGATGACTCTCAGGGTAGGCGTCGGCGTGGTCGGCTTCCTGCTCGTGATCGTCTCCTGGGCCGCATACCAGTTCACGGTGGCAAGGATACAGCGCCAGAAGAACATAGCTTTCAACAATCCAGACGGCCAGGTGTCCATATCGTTGTCGGCGATAGAAGAGTTCATCAGGAAGATAGGTTCCTCGCTTCCGGAGGTCAAGGAGCTGAAATCTGACTGCATCGCGACCAAGAAGGGGATAGACATATCCACGAGGGTCGTATTCTGGGCAGACGCGAACATTCCGGAATCTACGGAAAAGATACAGGGGATAGTAAAGGCTAAGATCCAGGAGATGCTCGGGATAGACGAACCGATAATCGTGAAGATACATGTGACGAAGATCGCTACGCGCACCGAGCCGAAGCCCGTCGTAAAGAAGGGCAAGGACAAGGAAGACGTGAGCCTGCCGTTCGGCGGGGTGGATTTCAGGGGAGAGTAATTCCACCCCTTGCTGATTCGCGCGGCGAATCAAGGCGCTAGGGGTATTTCATAACAACTAATAGGGGGAAATATGAAACGTTTAGGAATACTTACGGGCGGGGGGGATTGTCCCGGATTGAACCCGGTAATAAGGGGAGTTGTAAGGAAGGCCTATCTTGAAGGTTACGAGGTCCTCGGAATAAGGAACGGGTGGAAGGGCATCATCGACGGCGACATTGCGCCGCTCGACCTTCGTTCCGTCTCCGGCATACTTCCGAAGGGCGGTACCATACTGGGCACTTCAAGGACCAACCCGTACAAGAAGGAAGGCGCGGTGCAGAAAGTTAAGGACAATTTCAAGAAATTCGAGCTGGATGCGCTTATAGCCGTCGGCGGCGAGGATACCCTGGGTGTCGCGAACAAACTCGTGAAGGAAGGCCTTAAGGTGGTGGGCGTCCCGAAAACGATAGATAACGACCTCAGCGAGACGGATTATACTTTCGGTTTCGACACGGCAGTCAATATAGTTACAGAATGCATAGACAGGCTCCATACGACAGCCGAGAGCCATAACAGGATAATGGTCGTAGAGGTAATGGGCAGGCATGCCGGCTGGATAGCCGTGCACGGCGGCATAGCCGGCGGCGCAGACGTAATATTGATACCCGAGGTCCCGATCAACATCGAGGAGGTCTGCTCGATAATCAAGAAACGCCATGCGCAGGGCAAGAACTTCTCGATAGTCGTGGTCGCCGAGGGCGCGAAATTAGACGAGAACTCGGAGGTCCTGCAGGAGGAGAAGCTCGACGATTTCGGCCATGTCAGGCTCGGAGGCATCGGACAGGTGCTTGGAGAGTTTATAGAGAAGAAGACCGGGTTCGAGACGAGGGTGACGGTGCTCGGACATATACAGCGCGGCGGCTCACCGACCGCGTTCGACAGGGTGCTCGGTACGAGGTTCGGAGTGAAGGCCGTGGAGCTCGTGAAACAGGGCAAGTTCGGGTACATGGTAAGCCTCAAGGGTGTCAAGATAGAGGCGGTCCCGATCGAGAAGGCCGTCGGTACCCTTAAGACCGTCGATATGGATTTCTATGATATCGCGAAGGTATTCTTCGGCTAAAAGGCCATACTATGAAGAAAAAGATCGAAGGGATAATCCAGGAGAGCATATCCGTAAAGTCGGCCCTGATGAGTGCCGGCCCGCAGCTTGAAAATATACAGAAGGCCGCGGAGTCGATGATCAAAGCGCTTAAATCCGGAGGCAAGGTAATTGTCTTCGGGAACGGCGGGAGCGCGGCAGACAGCCAGCATATCGCGGCCGAGATCGTCGGAAGGTTCATGAAGGAACGGAAAGGGCTCCCGGCCATAGCTTTGACTGTCAACACATCGGTGCTGACCGCCATAGCTAACGACTATTCGTATGAGGAGGTCTTCTCCCGCCAGCTCGACGCGGTTGCCGCGAAGAACGACGTTGCTATCGGCATATCTACGAGCGGAAAGGCGCAGAACGTCATAAGGGCGGTCGCGCTCGCGAACGACAAGGGGCTCGATACGATCGCCCTTACCGGAGGCGACGGGGGCGGGCTCGCGAAGACGGCAAAGATATCGATAATAGTCCCTTCAAAATCCACCCCAAGGATACAGGAATCGCACGTCACCATCGCGCACATCCTCTGCCAGCTGGTAGAGGAAGCGTTATTTTAGGCGTTACCAGGCTGCCATATGACGGACAAATACGATAAGAAGATAGTATCGCTTTCCGCCTTGAAAGCCCTCTGCACGCGGTTGAGGGCAAAGAAGGAACGGATAGTGTTCACGAACGGCTGTTTCGATATATTGCATGCCGGGCACGTGAAATACCTTCGGAAGGCGAAGGCCCTCGGGGATATACTTGTTCTCGGGCTCAACAGCGACTCTTCGATCATGAGGATAAAAGGCCCGTCGAGGCCGGTAGTAAGCCAGAAGGACAGGGCAGCGGTCATCTCCTCCCTCGGATGCGTAGATTATGTGACGGTCTTCGGTGAAGATACCCCGATAAAGGTGATAAAGGCCGTCAGGCCGGATATCCTCGTCAAAGGCGCCGACTGGAAGGCCGGCAATATCGTTGGCGCGGATTTCGTCGACTCCTACGGCGGAAAGGTAGCCACTATCCCGCTCGTAAAGGGCAGGTCCACCTCGGATATTATCCGCAGGATAAAAAGAACCTCCAGATGAAAGAAAAGCTTTACAGGATCATCGATGCCAACCTCAACAGGTCGAGGGAAGGCCTGAGGGTGTGCGAAGAGATAGCGAGGTTCGTGCTTGATGACGGCGGCCTCACGAAAGAATTCAAGTCCATTCGCCACGGCATATCGGACTGCATAAAGTTATATCCCGCAACGCTCCGCGGGATAGTCTCCACCCGCGATTCAGAGGATGATGTCGGCAACGGGAAGCAGAAGATAGAAAAGAAGCACGGGGGATGGAGAGACGTATCCGCGGCTAACATGGAACGCGTGAAAGAATCACTGAGGGTCCTCGAAGAATTCTCAAAACTCATAGATAAAAAGATATCCGACAGGTTTAAAAGGCTCAGGTTCAGGGCATATAATGCCGAGAAGAAGCTCGTTTCGAGGTTTTAGCGGTGAAGGATTTCAGGCTCTATGTGATCATCGACAGCAGGTCCGCGAACGGGCGTGACCTCGCGGAAGTGGCGTCGGAGGCCGTCGAAGGCGGCGCGGATATAATACAGCTGCGCGAGAAGGAGATGCCGGCCCGGGAGATCGTGGCGCTTGGCCGGGCGATACGAAAAGCGGTAGACGGCACGGGCGCGCTGTTCATTATCAACGACAGGCCGGATATCGCGGCCGCATCGGGCGCCGACGGCGTGCATCTGGGGCAGGACGACCTGCCGCAGGAGGAAGCGCGGGCGATAATCGGCAAAGGTAAGGTGATCGGAGTATCGACGCATTCCCTTGAGCAGGCATTGGCCGCCGAGAAGGCCGGGGCCGATTATATAGGGGTGGGCCCGGTATTCGCCACACCGACCAAGCCGGATTATATCCCGGTCGGGACCGGGCTGATACGCGAAGTAAGCAAGAAGGTAAAGATACCTTTTGTAGCCATCGGGGGGATAGACACCGGCAATGTCGGTCAGGTGCTTGATGCCGGCGCGCGCAGGATCGCAGTGGTAAGGGCGGTATGCGGCGCAGGCGACGTGAGGAACGCGGCAAGGTCACTTAAAGAAAGACTTAAAAATATATGACTCAATTGGATTGCGCAAGGGCAGGGAAGATAACACCGGAGATGCGTCAGGTCGCGAAGTCTGAGCGCATGGATCCGAAGCCGTTGGCACGCAAGATCGCCGAAGGTAAGGTCGTAATTCCCTGCAACCGCGCCGCCAGGAAAAGCAGGAAGTTATGCGGCATAGGTGAGGGCCTTAGGACAAAGATCAACGCGAACATCGGCACATCCGCGGACCTGTCGGGACTCCGGTCGGAGTTAAGGAAACTGAAGGTTTGCGAAGAGAACGGCGCCGACGCGGTGATGGACCTGTCTACAGGCGGCGACCTCAGGAAGATACGAAGGGCGATATTGAAGCATTCGTCCCTGCCTGTCGGGACCGTGCCGGTGTATGAGGCGGTCGTAAAGACGTCCCGTTCGGGAAAGCCGATATCGGCCATGTCGCGCGAAGATATCTTCTCTGTGCTCGAGGAACAGGCCGCGGAAGGAGTGGATTTTTTTACCGTGCACAGCGGCGTTACCAGGGAAGCCGTAAACCGGCTGAAGGATGAGGGAAGGATAACGGGCATAGTAAGCCGCGGCGGCGCGATACTCGCGGCATGGATGTCGCGCAACGGGGAAGAGAACCCTTTCTATGAGGACTTCGACAGGGTGCTGGATATCGCGTCGGAATACGATGTCACCCTCAGCCTCGGGGACGGCATGAGGCCGGGATGCCTTGCGGACGCGACCGACAGGGCGCAGATACAGGAATTGATAACCCTCGGCGAACTGGCGAAACGCGCGCATGAGCGCGGCGTGCAGGTCATGATAGAGGGGCCCGGGCATGTGCCGCTCGACCAGGTGAGGCCGAATATCCTGCTCGAGAAGAAGATATGCGACGGCGCGCCGTTCTATGTCCTCGGCCCGCTCGTGACGGATATAGCCCCGGGATATGACCATATTACATCCGCCATAGGCGGAGCGATTGCCGGCGCAAGCGGCGCGGATTTCATATGTTATGTCACGCCCTCCGAACACCTCGGGCTGCCTTCGGCGGCCGACGTGAAGACGGGGATAATAGCCGCAAGGATCGCAGCGCATGCCGCCGATATCGCGAAGGGTGTAAAGGGCGCGATCGACTGGGATATCGAGATGTCGAAAGCGCGCAAGAAGAGGGACTGGAAGAGGCAGTTCGAACTTTCTATAGACCCCAAGGCCGCCAGGGAATACAGGAAACGCGGAGGTTCTGCCGTAAAAGATGCGTGTACGATGTGCGGGCAATTCTGCTCAATGAAAATATCGGAGGAGTGCCTGAAATAATGTCACTATTAGTGGTCGGTTCCATAGCCCTTGATTCGGTAAAGACCCCGTTCGGGAGGGCGGAAGACGCTCTCGGAGGGTCGGCCGTATATTTTTCCTGCGCGGCCACGTTCTTCAATAAGGCGCGGCTCGTCGGCGTTGTCGGGGCGGATTTCCCGAAAAAATATATCAAGCTGCTTGATAAAAGGGGCGTCGATACGGCGGGCCTGAAGATAGACGGAGGCAAGACCTTCAGGTGGAAAGGCGAGTACGACTACGATCTCAATACAGCCCATACGATATATACGCACCTGAACGTATTCGCGGATTTCAAGCCGGAGATACCCTCCGCATACCGTGATTCGGAGAATGTCTTCCTTGCCAACATCGACCCTTCGCTGCAGCTCGATGTGCTGAAGCAGATCGACAGCCCCCGGCTCATCGCGTGCGACACGATGAACTACTGGATCGAGAACAAGCCGAAACAATTGAAGTACCTATTGAAACACGTGGATATATTCTTCTCCAACGACAAGGAAGCCAGGGAATTTTCGGGGGAACATAACCTGTTGAAAGCGGCAAGATATATATTTTCTTGCGGGCCGAAAATTGCTATAATAAAGAAAGGTGAGCACGGCGTTCTTTGTGTCTCTAAAGGATTCGTCTTTTCTTATCCCGCATATATCCTGGAAGACCCGTTCGATCCGACCGGAGCGGGCGATACCTTCGCGGGAGGGTTCATGGGCTATATGAGCATGGCAAAGCGCGTCAACGAAGCGGAGCTCAGGAAGGCCTGCGCTTTCGGGACGATACTTGCCTCGTATACGGTCGAGGACTTTAGCGTCAACAGGCTGCTGCGGCTTAGCAAGAAGGATATCAGGGAAAGGTATGCAAAGTTCAGAAGGCTTATGCATATCTCAGGTTAGGGATCGGGATCTTGCGGGTGTAGTTCAGTTGGTAGAACGTCAGCTTCCCAAGCTGAATATCGCGGGTTCGAGTCCCGTCACCCGCTCCATTTTATAAAGATGTCTTATAAAAAGGCCGTTCCGGCGTTTTTCCTTGCCGTACTAGTCGCGGGATGCGCGAGCACCCCGGCGGTAAAGCCTCCTAAGGCGGATAACCTCCCCCCAAAGGCCTGCGAAGGGGTCTATCATAAGGTAGCAAAAGGAGAGACCCTCTGGCGCATCTCCAGGAACTACGGTGTCGAACTGGACAGCATAGTGGAGGCGAACGGACTTTCCGATGCGGCGGAGATAAACGCCGGGCAGGTCATCATAATACCTAAGAAGCCCGCGAGAACGCCGGCAGACGCTCCGAGGCAGGCTCCTGTACAGGCAGTCCACGAAGAGTTTATCTGGCCCATAAAGGGCCGTATAATCGCCAGTTTCGGCGAAAGGAAAGGCCTGACCCCCAACAAGGGGATAGATATCAGCGCGAAAGAGGGTTCGGATGTCGCCGCATCCAGGAGCGGAAGGGTCATCTTCTGCGAGGAGAAGGTAAAGGGCTTCGGGAAGACCGTGATCATAGATCACGGCGACGGGATGCAGACGGTATATTCGCATAATTCCGAGATCCTCGTAAAGACCGGACAGGATGTGAGCAGGTCTCAATCGATAGCAAAAGTGGGTTCAGGCGGACGCGGAAGCACCGCTTACCTTCATTTCGAGATAAGGAAGAAACATAAGCCGCAGAATCCCGTGCACTATTTACCGTAAGTTAAGGATCTTTGCCGATGTTACTTGATCCAGCGACAGGAAACAACTTTTACGGCAGGACCGATGTCCTCGCCCTGCTCGAAAAGAGGTCGGAGGGCCTGCGTTCGGGCTATCGCCAGAACGTAGCGGTCATAGGGCCTTCATATTGCGGCAAGACCTCCCTTCTGTACCGTTTTATTTCATTGCACGTCCGTAAGGACCTTGTCCCTGTCTATATCGAAGTTAAGGATAAGGGCCTGCCCGCATTCGTAGAAAAATTCTCATCGACCCTGATCTACCGTTATCTCGACCGTACCGAAGGCATACAAAGGACATCGAAAGCTTCAAAGGCCGTCGAGGCTCTGTTGAAATCCGGCAAGGGGGCAAAGGCGTTACGCGCCGCCCTTGAGCTTCCGGCTATCGCATTTGCGGAGACGGGGCTTAAGCCGGTCGTGATAATCGATGAGTTCGACAGGCTCGGAGGGTTCGGCATAGAAGACGTTTTTGCGGAACTCGGGAAATCCATAATGGTGCAGAAGGACACGATGTATATCGTTGCCTCGTCGCGTATCAAGCAGGCCAGGGAGATATTGTCGGAGAAGCTGTCTCTGCTCTTCGGGAATTTCGAGATATGCGAACTCGGTACATTCGGTGTAAAGGAGGCCTGCGGATTCATCGATTCGAGGCTGACGTGCGGCAACATGCCCCCGGAATTGCGCGAATTTATCGCCTCGTTCACGGACGGCCATCCGTTCTACCTGGATTCCGTACTGCTGAACATGGAAAAACGCACGGGGCTCCTTCCGCAATGCCGCCATAAGGACGAATTAATAAATACTTTCACCGAAACCCTCTTCGACTCCAAAGGCATATTGAACCAGCATTTTTCGGTTGTCCTCACCGAGTTCGAGGAGATGGACAGGCGCATGACGCCCGTGCTGCTGGCGTTGTCGGGCGGAGCGAAAAAGCTTGCCGAACTTGCCGCAGCGTCGCGCGTAAAAAAGCCCGAGGCGGCCGCTTTGCTTGATAAGCTAATAGATTCCGGAAGGGTCTCGAAGCACGGGGTATGTTACCTGATAAGGGACAAGGTCTTCGAGTTCTGGCTCAGGAACGTTTACCACAGCAAAGAGTACCTGTTCGACAGCGGTTACGAGCCGAAGATATCCAGGTTCAGGGAGTCGGTCTCGGGATTCATCGATTCATACGTGTCGGAGAACAGCGGGGAGAGGGCAAGGATAACGGGAGAGTTATTCATGTCGTTCAAGGGGGAGCTGGTCGAGCTTTCCGGAAAGAGCCTGAAGATGCCGCATTTCAGGTCCTGCGAGGTCGAGTGTTCTAAGACGGACGGTATCTCATACATAAAACTCTCGGGCGCGGATTCGATCTGGGTCCTGCTTTTCAGTTCCAGGGACCTCAGGGATAACCACATAATCGATTACATAAGCCATTGCAGGAAATATAAGGATGGCCTGAAACGCAGGATAATAATCACGGCCGCCGACATCGGCGCTAACGCAAAGCTGATCGCGAAGGACGCGAAATGCCTCATATGGGGGCCGGCAGAATTGAATATACTGATGGACATCGCGGGCAGGCACAGGATCGTATTGCCCGTGGAGCCGGAGAATGCCGGCGCAGCCGGCGAAGGCCTAATGGATTCGGAGACTGCTTCATGAGGATACTCGTCCTGTCCGATACCCATGTACCTAGGATGGCGAAAGACATCCCTAAGGCGGTCTATGAAGAGGCCGCCAAGTGCGACCTGATCCTGCATGCGGGTGATATCACAGAGCCGCGCGTCCTCGAAAAACTTAAAAAGATAAAGAAGACTGTCGCGGTTTGCGGGAATATGGACGCTACGCAGCTCTCTTCGGCATTGAAGCCGAAAGAGGTCGTCGAAGTCAAGGGTTTCAGGATAGGGCTTACGCACGGTTCGGGCTCGCCCGACGGGCTTATCGAAAAAGTGCGCGAAGAGTTCAGGAAAGACAAGGTGGATTGTATAGTGTTCGGCCATTCCCATCACGCGGTAAATGAGATCCGCGAAGGCGTCATATTCCTTAATCCCGGGAGCCCGACGGACAAGATCTTTGCAAAATTCAATTCATACGGCATAATTAAGGTGTCCCGCAAGATTGAGGCGGAAATAGTCAAGTTCTGACAGGAGACTGTGCATGGACAGGCTTTGGGCCCCGTGGAGGACGGAATATATAACGAAGGTAGGCTCGATGAAGGGCTGCATATTCTGTTCGAAACTGAAAGCCGGCAGCGACAAGGCCGCGCGTATCATAGAGAGGAGCAGGCACTCGTTCTCGATCCTTAATATATTTCCTTATAATAACGGCCACCTTATGGTCGTCCCTTACAGGCACGTCAGCGACCTTACCAAGCTTTCGGACGAAGAGCTGCTGGATATGTGCAGGCTTCTTAACAGGACGCAGAAGATGCTCGAAAAGGCCCTGAAGCCGGACGGGTTCAACATAGGCGTCAACATAGGAAGGTCCGCCGGCGCAGGGGTAAAGGGCCACGTGCATATACATATCGTCCCGAGGTGGAACGGAGACGTGAACTTCATGCCGGTCTTCACGGGTTCCAAGGTAATGTCCCAGTCGCTCGACGCCCTTTATGCAAAGCTTATGAAATGCTCACGCGAAAAGAAATAGAGGATATAGAATACAAGACCTTCGCGCCTTATGCGATGAGGTCGCGCGATTCAAAAGGCAGGCTCCATAAGGAAGAGGAACACCCCTACAGGACCTGTTACCAGAGGGACAGGGACAGGGTCATCCATTCCACCGCGTTCAGGCGGCTCGAGTATAAGACCCAGGTCTTCGTTAACCACGAAGGCGATTACTACCGCACACGGCTTACCCATACCCTCGAGGTCGCGCAGATAGCCGTCTCTATCGCGCGGACCCTCGGGCTCAATGCCGACCTTACGGAAGCCATCGCGCTCGCGCATGATATCGGACACCCTCCTTTCGGCCATACCGGCGAGCAGGAACTGCACGAACTCATGAAGGAACACGGCGGTTTCGACCATAACATCCAGGGCCTTAGGGTCGTAGACCTGCTTGAGGAGAGGTACCCGGCATTCAGCGGGCTTAACCTCAGCTGGGAGGTAAGGGAAGGCATCAATAAGCATTCGACCCCTTACGACAAGTCCAGCAGGATCGCGCAACTCGACCCCGACAAATCCCCGGCGCTGGAAGCCCAGATAGTCGACCTCTCCGACGAGATAGCTTACGATAACCATGACCTCGATGACGGCCTTGCGTCAGGCCTTATCAGCGAGGACGACCTCCGGTCTATACCGTTATGGAAGGACGCTGACGACGCGCTGGCCGGGACGAACCCGGGGATCAAGGGGCAGATAAAAAGATACCAGATAATACGCTCGTTGATAAATACCGAGGTCACCGACCTCGTAACAGAATCAGAGAAGAGGATCAAGGACCTCGGGATACGGTCGTCCGAGGACGTAAGGTCCCGCAAAGAAAGGATCATAACGTTTTCCGCCGGCCTGCTCGGCAAAAGAAGACCGCTGAAGCAGTTCCTTTATGATAACCTGTATATGAACCATAAGGTAGTAAAGATGGCGGATAAGTCACGCAGGTTCGTGCGGGAACTTTTCAACGTGTATATTGCTAATACCGAGCAGCTGCCGCCTTCTTATAAACACCGGACGGAAGCGGAAGGCCCGCATAGGGCGGTGTGCGATTATATCGCGGGGATGACCGACAGGTATGCACTTGACGAATACATCAGGCTCTTCAACCCATATGAGAGGGGACAATGAGAAACCGGGTCGTTTATATAGTGCTCGCAATAGCTGCGCTGGCCGTAATAGTATACTCCCCGCTGACATCATACCTGCTCAAGGATTTCATAACCTATAAGCTCGAGAAGGCCCTCGATATGGATATCGTATTCGGCAGCGTAAGGGCGAAGCCGCCGGCGCAGCTGCGCGTAGCCGACATAAAGGCGATGGACAAAACAGGCCTCGCGCTTACCTCCGAAAGGGCGTATATGCGGCTTGAGCCCGGGAAACTTTTCGGGGCGCAGTTCGTCCTGAACTGTGACTTCCAGAACATCGCAATAAAATCGGGGCTCGGCGCCTCACTGAACAAGGTATTGAAGCCGTTCGGCGTGCCTTCGCAGCAGTCGTTCAAGTTCGACAGGATAACCTGCAAGATAAGGGCAAAAGGCGGCGAGCTCTTCATCACCGACCTTGACGGTTCCGGCCAGGATTTCAGGTTCTCGGGAAACCTCGCGAGGCTCAAGGAGAACAAAGTCGATTATGAGCTGGAATTCTATATAAGCAGGAAAGTGGTGGATGAGAGCGCGGAGGCGCAGAAGGGCCTGCTCACGGATGACGACGGAGACGGCTGGTATACGATAAAGTTGTCGCTGAAGGGCGACCCGAAAAAGCCGTCGAGCGTCTATTTCTCGACAGGCGGACTGAAACTTGAGATAAAACCGGGGGAGGATAACCCCAAAAAGTGATTGCAATACCGTGCCGGTTATGGTAGTATTAATATCCCTCGGAGTCAATAATGCCGCCTGTTAACACCCAAAAGCAACAGCAAGAACTTTTCGACGAGTTTATAGTCGTCAAAAAGACAAGGGGAAGGTTGTTCGGCGTATTGAATAAGTTCAATAAGCCGCTGTTTCCCCAACACCGGTTGAATATTTCGGTCCCTTACGAGGTCCTGGCGGTCGTGCTCATGGGCTTGCTCGTATTGGGGGCTATCGTGTTTGCGCTCGGGGTCGAAAGGGGTAGGAGCCTTTTAGGGGCGGATGTAAGCGCGCCCGTGGAAGTGCAGGCGTCAGCGCCCGCGGTCCCTGTAGAGTCGCCGGAACCAATAGTCGCGGTACCGGTCGAACCGGTGGCCGTGCAGCAGGTTGCCGAAACGCCTAAACCGGTGGCGGCAAAGCCGTATACCATACAGATCGCGTCGTATAAGGCCAGGGATATGGCTGACAAGGAACTTGCGCGCCTTAAGGCCCAGGGATATACGTCTGAAGTCATGAAGAAAGGCGCTTATTATATTTTATGCGTCGGTTCATTTGAAAATAAGGATGCGGCGAAAAAGACGTTTGCCGAAATGCAGAAGAAGTATAAAGGCTGTATAATCAGAAAACGTTAATAAAAGGAGAGAAGAGATGTCGATCCACCCGAGTCTGCGCCCTTCAAAAGGCAGGGGGCATAGGTCAGTATTCAAGCGTTTCGAGCGCATAAAGATGCTTGCCGATAAGGATAAATGGAACGAGAAGGACTCCGTTTTCGGCCTTCCGAAGGTCAAGTCTCTGAAGATAAAGGTAAAGAAGGAAAAGTCCGAGGCCAAGGCGGCGGCAGAAGGCGCCGCAGCAGCTCCGGGAGCCGCACCGGCAGCGCCGGGTGCAGCGCCGGCAGCAAAGGCAGCGGCAGCACCCGCAAAGAAGGATCAAGCGAAAGCGAAGTAAGCATGAGAACCGTGATTTATGCCAGGCAGTTCGTTATCACAGCGATATGCCTGGCTTTTTCTTTTGCCATGCCTGAAGCCCGTCCCGACACGGTCTCCGCGGACAGGGTCAACGTCCGCGCATCCGGCAGCACTTCATCTGAAGTCCTGTGCCAGCTTTCAAAAGGCGAAAATGTGAACGTAGCCGACAGGAAAGGCGACTGGTATAAGATAGGCCTTCCGCCAAGGGCGCTCGTCTACGTGAACAAGGCGAACGTGTCGCTCAAGGACGGCGTGGGCACCATAACGGAGGGTAAGGCGCTGGTAAGGAGCGCCGCGACGATGTCGTCTTCGGTAGTTGGCCGTCTCGAGAAGGGGGCTTCCGTCAAGGTCCTTAAGCAATACATGGACTGGTACGAGATAGAAGCGCCCGAGGGTTCATACGGGTGGGTTTATGCGAAATATATCGGCAAGGGCGAGGAGTCCTGGGTAAAAAAGGACATCTCGCTCCAGGAGAAACTTGCCGGCATAGATGACGCGTACAGGAACGAGCTGAAGAAACCGATGCGCGAGATCGAGCTTAAGTGGATACTCGATGAATACGGGAAATTTGCGGCGGCCTGCAAGGATTCCCCGGAGGGAAAGCAGGCGGCCCTGAAAGCCGAAGAGGTGAAGCTCAAGATCGCGGAGATAGAACACCTGAAGGCTAAGCAGGAGTACGACGCGAAGATAAAGAACATATCCTCCCCGCGGCCCGGAGAGGCGCCTTTGGCAAGCGGAGTATTGTCGAACGTCGGAAAGATATCCGGCCGCCTCAGTAAATATAAACTGATGCAGGGCGGAAAGCAGCTCGGTTATGTCACGAGCCCGAAGGATGACCTCGGGAAGTATGTGAACCTTCCGGTGAACATCTGGGGAGTGAAGAAAGAGGTCAAGGGCATGGTGCTGTATGAGGCCGATGCGATACAGATAATAGAATGACGATGGAATACGTTAAATTCGAAGATTTCAAGAAGCTGCAGCTTAAGATAGCGAAGGTCCTGAAGGTCGAGGACCACCCGAACGCCGATAAGCTTTACGTGTTGACCGTGACGACAGGCACCGGCGAAGCGGAGAAGACGATAGTCGCCGGCATAAAGATGCATTATAAGCCGGAAGAACTGATCGGCAAGCAGGTTGTCATAATAGATAACCTCGAACCGGCCGTCATACGCGGCGTGGCCTCGAACGGCATGCTGCTTGCGACGAAGGACGGAACTTCCCTCGCAGTATTGACCCCCGACAGGGAAATAACGACAGGCAGCCCCGTATCATGACCTATTCCTCATTATACGAGTACGTCATCTCGATAGCGGTATTTATCTTCGCAATAATGATCCATGAGGTCTCGCACGGCTGGGTAGCTTATAAGCTCGGCGATCCTACCGCTAAATTATCGGGCAGGCTGACACTGAATCCCGTCAACCACATAGATCCCATAGGCACGATCCTGTTCCCTATAGCGCTGTTGTTCATGCAATCGCGCGTGATATTCGGCTGGGCGAAACCGGTGCCGATCAATTTCATGGCGCTGCGGAACCCGAAAAGGGATATAGTATGGGTCGGGGCGGCGGGACCGCTTTCGAATATAATCGTCGCGTTCGTGACCGGCGCCCTGATAAGGCTTTTTCCCTTTACGTATGTGCCCGTATTGAGCGATATACTGATACTCTCCGTGAAATTCAACCTCGTGCTTGCGGCATTCAACCTGATACCGATACCTCCGCTGGACGGGTCAAGGATACTTTTCGGGCTTTTGCCGCCGAATGCCGCGATGAAATACATCAGGATGGAGCCGTACGGTTTTGTAATATTGTTCGTATTGTTATGGTACGGGTTGCTGAACTGGTTCGTCGACCCGCTTATAAATATACTCGCAAGGATTATAGGGTTTTAACGTACATACGGAAGGGGGTGAGAATTAAATGGCTGATGAGCTGACAGGCGTAGTGAAATGGTTCTCGAACCAGAAGGGCTACGGTTTCATCACGCCCGATAACGGTGGCAAGGACGTATTCGTGCATCATACCGCTATCACCGGAGAGGGATATAAGACCCTTTCGGAAGGGCAGAAGGTGCAGTTCCAGATAGCGCGCACCGATAAGGGAGACCAGGCTTCGAACGTAGTTAAACTTTAACCCCAGGGTGAATCATGGATCCCATAATGGTCCGTTTGGGCGACCGTAGTTACAAGATCCTTGTCGGGGGTTCGTTGTCCGCATTTTCCGGCGAATTGGCCGGGATGAGGCTCGGCTCGGATGCCGTTATCGTGACGAATCCCAAGGTAAAGGCGCTCTTCGGGAAGGCCGTCAAAGGCATGCTCGAAAAGGCGGGATACGGGGCAAAGTTCATAACCGTGCCCGATTCCGAAAAAGCCAAGTCCATGGGGGAGGCCGCGAAACTGCTGGCTTCACTCTCGGCGTCCGACGGCAAGGGCAAGAGGCTGTTCGTCGTAGCGCTTGGCGGCGGAGTGGTCGGAGACCTGGCCGGTTTTGCCGCTTCTGCATACAAGAGGGGGATCCCGTATATACAGGTCCCTACCACGCTTCTCGCGCAGGTGGACTCCTCGATAGGAGGCAAGGTCGCCGTTGACCTGCCTGAGGGCAAGAACCTGGTCGGCGCGTTCTACCAGCCCAGGGCCGTATTCATCGACACATCCTTCCTTGCGAGGTTATCCTGCCGCGATTTTACTTCCGGTCTTGCCGAGGTCGTAAAGTACGCGATAATCGGCGACAGCCGGATGTTCGCGAAACTTGAGAAGGACCGCGCAAAAGTAATGGCGCGCGACCCCGAAACACTGGTTTATATCGTTAAGAGATGCGCCTCGATAAAAGCCGGGATAGTTTCCAGGGACGAGAAGGAGAAGAAGTCGCTTAGGACAGTCCTGAATTACGGGCACACTATAGGTCACGCGATAGAAGCCGCCTGGGATTATTCAGGGGCTTACACCCACGGAGAGGCGGTATCTCTCGGCATGATAGCGGCCGCTCGGATAGCGAACAAGCTCGGAATGATAAGGGCTGGAGAGGCTGGGAGGATCGAGTCGCTTATAGGTATCCTCGGCCTTCCGGTGAAACTCAGGAAGACCAAGGTTTCAAGGATAATGGATTCCCTTGCCCATGACAAGAAATTCATCCACGGGGTCAACAGGTTCGTCCTGCCGGTACGCATAGGAAAAGTAACGGTCAAAGAGAAGGTCCCCGAATCAATCATCCGCAGGGAGATCGAAAGGCTTTCGGATTAGTTCCCACATGAAAGACAAATCGCGGCAGTCACAACTAGCAAGGTTCCAGAAGGCGCTTAAATACGCGTTCAGGAGCAAGGCGCTGCTCGGCCAGGCCCTGACTCACAGGTCGTATGCTTACGAGCATCCCAAGGGCAGGATAGCGGACAACGAAAGGCTTGAGTTCCTCGGCGACGCGGTGCTCGGGCTCGCGATAAGCGCCCATATATACAGGAAGTTCCCAGATTGCCAGGAGGGGGAGATGACGAGGATAAGGTCGTTGCTCGTCAACAGGCAGACGCTGGAGTCCCTCGCGAGAAAACTTGATATAGGCAAATATGTACTGTTCGGGAAGGGCGAAGCGGCAAGCGGAGGGGCCGACCAGTCGAGGAACCTTGTCTGCGCCTACGAGGCCATTATAGGCGCCATATATATCGACGGCGGGCCCGGGAAAGCCAGGAGCTTCATTGCGTCGCAGTTCAGGGCGGAGATAAGGAAGGTGAAGCAGGGGGGCGCGCAAAAGGATTATAAATCCATCCTCCAGGAGTACACGTCGAAGACATACAAGGCGACCCCGAGATATACGGTGGTATCGGAGGAAGGCCCGGACCACCTTAAATGTTTTGAGGTCGCGGTGTCGTTCGGCGGTGCCGTGAGGGGTACTGGCGAGGGCAAGAACAAGAAATCAGCCGAGCAGGACGCGGCATACAATGCGTTGTATGACGAAGGCCTGCTTGACAAAAGTAACGGGGGGAAGTAAAATCACTCCATGCAGATAAGGCCGTATAAGACAGGTGACCGGGAACAGGTCAAGGACCTTGTATCCAATATACTGGATACGGAGTTTTCGTTCGGGAAGAAGGCCTATGAATATTGCGACCTCGATTCCATAGACAGTGTCTACGGCGGAAAGAGGGAGATGTTCTTTGTTCTCGTGGATAAAGGCGGTATAGGCGGGACCGCCGGCGTGAAGGAAGAGACGCACAGGACCGCAATAATACGAAGGATGTTCGTAGCGAAGCATCTGCGGAAAAAAGGATACGGCGGGCTGCTTCTCGACCGCGCCATAGATTTTTGCAGGGAGAAGGGTTATCATGAAGTCGTGTTCCACGCTGCCAATGCGATGACCAGCGCGATAGACCTGTGCAGAAGCAGGGGTTTTAACGAGAAGGAAAAACTCGAGCTCGGCGGCATAAACATAATAAGGTTTTCGCTGGAGCTATAAGGAGCCATTTTGTTCGGGAATAAGCCAGATAAGGAAAAAAACCTCAAGAACCTGTCCGAGAAGGATATCCAGAAGCAGCTCTACGGGGATTACCTTAAGGATGAATACAGGGTAGAGGTGATGGATTCTTCCTTTATCGTCAAGGAGAGCAAAGAGACCCCGATACAGGAGAAAGTAGACCAGAAGGCCAAGAAGGAAGTCGGAGCCGAACTGGATTCGCTGAAATCAGAATTCAAGCGCCTTCAGGGCGAGGTAAACAGGCTCAAGAAAGAGAAGGAGTCGCTCGACAAACCGGATATCTGGTTCAGGCCGCCGTTGCTGAAGACCAGGCAGCTTGTGATAATAGGTTCTATCGTAGTGCTTTTAGCCGTCGCCGCAGGCGTAGTATATACGGCGAAATTCCTTGTGTCTAAAGTCGGCCATACGGAAGGGTCGAATGCGGCCATCGAGAAGCCCGCTGAAGCCGCGAAGAAAGAAGCACCCGCTGTAAAATCCGCACCCGCCAAGAAATCCGCTAAGAAAACGGTACGTAAGAAGCCCTAATCCACCTTCAACATAAAGGGCTGTCCGGTTGCCTGATCAAGCATATCTACTTTATCGGCGTGTATCTTAACCACCCGCATGCCCCTTATTGAACCGCCTTCCTCGACGATCTTGTTCTCGATTATCGCTGCCGGTTTTCCTATTCCGTAGACTATCCCGTTCAACGTCATGCGCGGGTTTGACAGTTTGGTAAGCAGGTTGCTTACGGGGGTAGGTTTGGGTTCCTGCTTCTCGGGTACCGCCGGTACCGAAGCAGATGAATATCCCTCCGCCTTCGGGGAGGCGTCGATAGCCGTTGCCGGGCCGTGTTTTGGCATCCCGGTAAAATACGCTACGGCGGCTATTACGATTATAGTAGAGAACATCATCAAAAACGACTTAGAAAACCGCGGTTCGCAGGATTCCGGCGCGGCGACCACGCGTATCTCGGCGGCTGCCGCAGCGGGGGGCCTTCTTTCAGGCGCCGGCCTGTCGGATGCTTTTTTCAACGCTTCCATTATTATGCTCATATCCTCACGAACCCTTCTATCTCTTCAACAGACCTTTTTATCATCTCGAGTGTTATCTCCTTTGTTTCCATTGTGAATCCGAGAAGCAGCGCCCTGTCGCACACAAGGTTTATCAGCCTCGGGACCCCGCCGGAATATTCGAATATCTCGCTTATCGCGTCCGGGCTGAAAGCCACCGAACCGTCCGAACCGGCCACATGCATCCTGTGCATTATGTAATCGTTTATCTCGGCCTTGTCGAGGGGAAGGATATGGTACCTTACCGAGATCCTTTGCCTCAACTGTTCGAGTTCCGGAGAATTCAGCTTGTCGCGCAGCTCCGGCTGTCCGACCAGCACTATCTGGATAAGCTTGTCCTTATCGGTCTCGAGGTTAGACAGCATCCTTACCTGTTCCAGCTGCGCAGACCTGAGGTTCTGCGCTTCGTCTATTATAAGGACTACATTCGAACCGGCCTTAAGCTGCTCGATCAGGAACTTATTGAGCTCGGTAAGCAGGCTTATCTTGGTCTTCGGCTTCGCGTTGAGCCCGAAATCGGTGACTATCGCGAAAAGCAACTGCGTCTCGGGAAGGTTTGAGTTCAGTATGAATGCGGTTTTTGTGTTAGGATCGAGCTGTCCTATCAGGGCCCTGCAAAGGGTGGTCTTACCCGTGCCTATCTCGCCGGTTATTTCCAGGAAGCCGCGCCTTTCCTTGATGCCGTATATTAGATGGTCGAACGCTTCACGGTGTTTCCTGCTGAAAAAAAGGAAATTCGGATCTGCGGTTACGTTGAAGGGTCTTTCTTTTAAGCCGTAATATTTTTCGTACAAAGGAGAGTGCCTCCGTGTGTAGGGCAACCTCATATTTTCGAAGCCATTCTATCATCGGGCGCGGGTAATGTCAAAATAAAAAAATAGTATTGTAAAGTTTACATTAAAAGGTATAATAATGGTAAAGGCGGACTAAAATGGGCTGGAGCGGAATCGATACCAGAAGGTCGGTGAGGGTCTCTTTTGAGTGCGTTGTCATTGTCAAGAAGAAGGAGACCAGCCTTGTCTTCCGCACACAGACAGAAAACATCTCGGTGGGCGGCACCTGCCTGATCCTGGAGAAAGCGCTGCTCAAACATACCCCCGTAGAGATCGAACTGTTCCTTCCCGATGACCCGATACCGATAAACTGCGAAGGCAAGATCGCGTGGTCCGTCAGGCGCAGCGAATACCTCAAGAAAAAATCAAGCCAATTTGATACCGGCATAGAGTTCACGAACACCACGGAAGAGGACAGGTCGCGCCTTAAGCGCATAATTGAGGAGCTTCTGGAATATTGAAAATTAATAATTGACTTTTCATTTTAAGCGACGGATAATAATGGTGAAAACAAGGAGGGGAAGAGCTATAAGCAAAGGGGTAAAAAAAGGGGGTGATGGGGGATGAGCGAGAAAAGGAAATTTATGCGTTTCGATGTCGCCATAGAAGTGGAGTATATGGTCCCCGGGAACGGAGCTCCTGTGGAAGGGATCTCCGTAACAAGGAACCTCAGCCGCGAAGGCATGCAGATTTCAGTGAACAGCAAATTAGTGCCCGGGACGGAATTGGAAATAAAACTGCGGATACCGGAGGATGCGGCGCCCGTTTACGCGAAGGGCGATCTGGTCTGGGTCGAGAAGGCGGAAGCGAAGACGGAGTCGGGAGCGGGCATAAAATTCACTCAAATGTCTCCGTTCGACAGGAACAGGATACTCGACCATGTATACAAGGAATGGGTCGAACAACAGATAGGTCAGAGCGCAGCACCCCGTAATAAGTAAAAAGTGGATCATGCAAAGGCAAAAGACCGAGAGAAGAAGACAGCCGCGCGTAGAAGAGAAGATTCCCCTCAAGATAAAAGATGAGGGTTTTGATGCTATAAGCGTAACGAAGAATATCAGTTGCTCGGGTGTGTTCTGCCAGGTAGACGGTTATTTCCCGCTATTGTCAAAGGTAAAGATAGTCCTGCTACTCCCTTCCGAAGAAAAATCCAAAGCCCATCCGGTACATATAGACGGCGTAGTCGTACGTTCCGAACCCGTAAAAGACCTGGGGCCGGACGCGAATTGCCGCAATATAGCGATATTCTTCAACAAGATAAAAAAACAGGACCAAAACAAGATCTCTTCCTATATAAATTCCATCCTTGCAAAGAGGATGGTAATAATCAATTAAGTTTGTGTTATACCGGACCTTGCGCGCGATCGCATGGCTCCTCTGCAAGACCCTCTTCCGGCTAAATACGACAGGCCGCGATAATATCCCCAAAGAAGGCGGCGCGATAATCGCCGCGAACCATTCCAGTTATATAGACCCGGTAGCCCTGGCGGTCGCTATCCCGAGGAGGATAAGCTGGATAGTCAGGAAGGACGTTTATGACGTATGGTGGCTTAAAGGGCTTTTTGCTTCTACGGGAATGATAAGGGAGGGCGGTTCTGTAGGGAAAGCGATACAACTTCTGGAGCAGGGCGGCCTGGTCGGTGTATTCCCGGAAGGGACAAGGAGCCCTGACGGCAAGCTCGGAGCGGGAAAAAAAGGGGCCGCCGTGATGGCGCTTAAGACCGGGGTTCCCGTGATACCGTGCGGGATTACCGGAGCTTTTGAGGCGTATCCCCGCGGAGCCGTATTCCCGAGGCCGTTCCCGGTAAAAGTATCCATAGGAAAGCCGGTAGCCGCCGGCAGGCATATAGATCCCGGTGACGAGAAGACCGCGGCAACGCTGGATATGATAATGGCTGCGATAGACGACGAAATGGGCAGATAAATGAAGATAGGGATAAAGGACATAAAGCCATCGAAGATAATCTGTGTCGGTACGAATTACGCCGACCACGCCAGGGAACTAAACCTGAAGGTCCCCGAAGAGCCGCTTATATTCATAAAGCCGCCTTCCTCCGTAATATATGACGGGCAGGATATCGTGTATCCGCGCGGCGTCACAAGGCTGGATTTCGAAGCCGAGCTTGCGGTCGTGATAAAAAAGGAGGGAAGGCATATCGATGAAGCCGGAGCGCCCGGATATATCCTGGGGTATACGTGCCTGAATGACGTGACCGCGCGGGACATACAATCGAAAGAGAGCCAATGGACCAGGTCCAAATCGTACGATACATTTTGCCCTATAGGCCCGCATATCGAGACTGGCGTAGACCCGTCGGGCCTTAAGGTGGAGTCGTACCTGAACGGGGAACGGAAACAATCCTCAACCACGGCGAACCTTCTCTTTTCCGTCCCAAGGCTCGTATCGTTCATTTCAGGAATAATGACGCTGCTGCCAGGGGATATAATATCCACCGGGACACCTTTTGGTGTCGGGCCTATGCTTCCGGGCGACCGGATAGAGGTAAGGATAGAAGGCATAGGTTCTCTTAGTAATTCCGTCGCAAAGGAAAAATGACCGGAGGGCTTGATTTTAACCCGGGCCGTGATATACTTATGTTAGAAAAAGATATCTGCCCTATATGTGCGACGGCTTGGCGCGGTGATCATCAAAGCTGTATAGGGGCCTGGAGTTCCGGAGCCGCTTGCGGCGACGGACAGGGTCCCACTTGGTACAGAGGGTCAAGCTGCCAAGCAAGCCCACGATAGGGTGGGAGAATGTTACGGTCTGGGATGAAAGTACGGGTCCCGGGCCTTTTTTTATATGCAGGGACTTCCGGATGGTCTATAATAGTGGTGATATGATGAAGCTTACCAGGGAAAAGATATATTTTCACGCGCCGTACAGGATGCTGCTGAGCAGCCTCGGTTGGATTGCAGATAAAGGCATAAATTGCGAGATATACGCGGACGGCGCTGCGCTCGATTCATACAGTGATGAGGAGATCGGCATCATAAACGGCGTTTTCAGGGAGGGCGGGCTTAAGAAAATAGTGCACGGTCCGTTCCTCGACCTTAATCCCGGGAGCAGGGACCGGGAGATAAGGGAGCTTACGCTCGAGCGCTTCAAGCGCGTGTTCGAGTTCTGCGAAAAGCTCGATGCGCGCCATGTTGTCCTGCATACGGGATTCGACCCCATATTTTATAAGGACGCATCCCACCTGTTCCTGAACCTGTGCCTGCCGGTTTGGGAGGATGCGGCAAAGGCGGCGTCGGCTAAAGGCATAACTATAGCGATAGAGAATTCAATAGACCCAGACCCGGAGATAGTCACTGGAATACTGCAGGAAGTCAGGGTGAAGAACCTGGAAGCGTGCTTCGACGCCGGGCATTATTACGCTTTCGGAAAGATGTCGCCTTTCGACGCATTGAAATGGTATCCCGACAAATCTATAGGCGAGATGCACCTTTCGGACAATAAAGGTGATTTCGATTCTCACCTGCCGCTCGGTGAGGGCGACCTCGATTTCGGGGGGCTTATACGGGAAGTCCTAAAAAAGGGTAGGGAGCCTATAATTACCACGGAACCGCATTCCAAAGAAGACATCGAGAGGAATCTCGCGTACCTCGTTTCGATGGAAATTTAGGAGGAGAGCATATGGCGAAAAAATCCGGCAAGCCCGAAGCGGCTTTATTCCCGCTTCCTGTGGTCCTGGTCACATGCGTAGACAAAGCGGGAAAGCCGAACGTGATAACGTTGGCGTGGGCGGGCATTGTATGCTCTGAACCCCCGATGCTTTCCGTCTCTATTAGGCCCGGCAGGTATTCGTACGGGCTCATAAAGGAGCAGAAGGAGTTCACGGTCAATATTCCGACGACTGCTATAATGAAAGAGACCGACATATGCGGAACGGTCTCGGGCCGGAGCGGGGACAAGTTCAAGCTGGCCGGCCTGCATACGGAGCCCGCTAAGGAGGTTAAGGCCCCGCTTATCAAGGAATGTCCGGTAGCGCTTGAGTGCAAGGTAAGGGATTCCAAGATGCTGGGGACGCACGAGATGTTCATCGCGGAGATCGTCGCGGTGCACGTGGAAGAGTCGGTCCTCGGCCCGTCAGGTAAAATGGACTGCGCGAAGGCCGGGCCGTTCTCTTATAACTGGGGCGAATACTGGAGCCTCGGGAAGAAAGTGGGTCATTACGGATGCTCAAAAGGATAAAGATAGTCTTTATACTGCAGCGCATGATCGACCGCACGTATAGCGCGGTCGAGAGGTCCGTTAACAGGGCCAAAGGGATATTAGGATACCTCGGGTCCAGGTTCACCTACAGGAGGGATTCGGTAGTATTCCTCCTGTGCATTTCCGCCGCGCTTGTCCTGGCTTCAGGCTCAAAGGCCGTGATAATCCTCGGCATGTTCATGATGTCCGTCAGCATCTTCCTGTGGCTGCTGATAATATTCTCGTGGACGATGGATCCTCTGATAGATTTCAAGATACGCATAAAAAAGATAAAACACTGGGGCAAAAGGCTGTATAAATACCTTAGCATGGAATTCAAGGGCGTAGATTCGAAACACCATGTGGAGGCCTACAGCTGGGGGCTCCTCGCGTATTTCCAGGAACTGAAAGGGGAGATATCGAAGTTCTCAAAAACGAACCTGCTGGAAAAGTTCCTTTTAAGGTTTTTTACCACGTTCATGATACTTACGATAGGATTCGCGATAATGTATTTCGGGTTGTATAAATTGGACCCGGGAGGATTTGTCTCCATTGCCGAACAGACAGGCGCAGCTACGTTCGGGTCATTCACCGATTTCATCTATTACAGCGCGATAACCATAGCCACGGTAGGGTACGGGGATATCTATCCCGTGCATATCATCGCAAGGTTTTTAGTGGTGGTCGAGGTCCTAAGCGGCGCGCTGCTCGTGATATTCCTTATATCGTCATTCACGTCGATATCCATACATCTTACCGCAGAGAGGCAGAGAGAGCTTATAGATGACATCGATAAGGAGATCAGGTCCATGGACAAGGTATTCTCCGATATCGAAAAATCAAGGGGCAAAACCGATGCATAGAATCGGGAAAATTCTCCTGCCGGCCATGATACTTTTCGCCGTATTGCCGTTAGCTTCGTTTGCTGCAGCGGAAAGCGGGGAGGAAAAGGTGCTGTCACTCGAGAATGTTACCCTTTCGTGTTATGCCCTGGGCGGCGATGTCAAGACCCTGAAGGACCCCGTGGAAGCCGTATACGTGACTAAAGGAGATGCTGTCTATGCGCTGTTCTGGCTTAAACAGATGCTGACTGAGGGGAAGAGGGAGCAGAAGTACTTCAGCATGAAAGACACGTTATGCATAACCGTCTTCAGGGGGTTCTTCCCGGGGTTGAGCAAGGTCTCCGTGAAGAAAGTTTCCCTTAAGGATAACAGGTTCGATATATATGTTGAGTATTTGGATAATCCGGAATATTCTACTCCGACGCAACCCGCCGCCATAATCCCCGTCGGGCAGCTTTCTCCCGGCGCCTATACCGTTAACTTATTTGTCGGCAATGAATTGCGTAAAACCAACGGGTTCAAGGTCAAAGGGCGCTGAGACCATAAAGATTTGACATTTTTTCCGTTTAGTGGCATAATTAAACAGAGAAAATTCACCCTATGGAAGACAATCATAAAATAGAAGAATGGTTATTTGATATAATCGAATTCCTGCCGGATGCGACATTCGTCATCGACGCAGATAAGAGGGTCGTTGCCTGGAATAAAGCGACCGAAGAGATGACGGGTGTGAGCAAGGAAGCCATAATAGGCAAGGGCGATTATGCGTATGCGGAGCCCTTTTACGGCAGGAAGCGTCCCATCCTCATAGATTTGATCTTCGAAAAGAACGAAGAGATCGAAACAAAATACGATTATGTCCAAAGGGACGGGAACGTCCTCTTCAGCGAAGTATTCCTTCCTATGCTTAACAACAATAAAGGCATATACATCTGGGCGAAAGCCACGCCTATCTATGACAAGTCCGGGAAGATCGTCGGGGCTATCGAGACGGTGCGTGATGTTACGGAAAGGAAACTGTCCAGGGAAAAGCTCGAGAAGCTGAACACCGAGCTTATCAAGTCGAACAAGGTCTTCAAGCAGATGGCGTTGAAGGACCCGCATACCGGCCTTTATAATTACAGGTACCTCGGAGAGGTAATAGAAGCCGAGTTCCTGCGCGCGAAGAGATATGCGCACCCTCTCTCGGCGATCCTGCTCGATATCGATTATTTCAAGTCGGTCAACGACGTTTATGGCCACCAGTTCGGCGACCTCATATTGAAGCAATTTGCGCGGCAGCTTAAGCTTGCCGTGCGCCAGTACGATATAGTCGTCCGGCTTGGGGGAGAGGAATTTGTCGTGCTGTCCCCGGCCACCAACAGGGCGGATGCCGTAGGCCTCGGCGACAGGATACTCGAGATAATAAGCTTATACGATTTCGGCGACAGGGAGCATAACATAAAGCTGAAGGTCAGTATTGCGGTGTCGTCGTATCCGGAAGACAAGATATCGAAAGGGCAGGACCTGATCGATATGGCCGACCGCATACTGAGCAAGGTAAAGGAACTGGGCGGCAACAGGGTCTATTCGTCGGTAGACCTGAAGACGATGGAAAAGGATGATTTCACTCCGGTCCCCGAAAAGGCGACCGATGTCAGGCTGCTTAAGAAGAAGCTTGATAAGCTCACGAGGCAGGCGAACCAGGGGCTGGTCGAATCGATATTCGCTTTCGCGAAAACGATAGAGCTTAAGGACCATTACACCGGCGAGCATGTGGAAAAAACGGTCCATTACGCTACCGAGGTCGCGCGCCAGCTCGGGCTGCCGAAGGAAGAGATCGAGAAGATAAGCCAGGCGTCAATATTGCACGATCTCGGCAAGATCGGCGTCAGCGAAAAGATACTCCTTAAAAAAGGCAAGTTGACAAAGAAGGAATATGAGGAGATAAAGAGGCATCCCCAGATCGCGGTCGATATTTTGAGGCCAATCCAGTCGTTGCAGGGCGTAGTGCCGATGATCTATTACCATCATGAGAGATGGGACGGAAAGGGATATTCAAACGGTCTCAAGGGCGAGCAGATACCTGTCGGCGCCCGCATAATCGCGGTATCGGACGTATATGAGGCGTTGACGTCCGACCGGCCCTACCGGAAAGCATATCCGAAGGAAGAAGCCATAAAGATAATCAAGAACAGCTCGGGAAGCCAGTTCGACCCGAAGGTAGTGGACGCGTTCTTGAACGTTTTACAGCAGGAAAAATAGATTTTGGACAAAATAAAGAAGATACTGATCATTTCCTCGGACAAGAGCCTCAGGGAGGTGCTGACCTTCTGCCTTGACGGCTGGGGTTATGAGGTCTTCCTGCACGAATCGCCCCTGCATGATATTACCCCGATAAAGAAGATCTCCCCGGATGTAATAGTTGTCGATGTACATTCTGCCAGCAAGGCGCACCTCGAGATATGCCGTTTGCTTAAGGACGACTTCGTCACAGCGTTCATTCCGGTAATAACTCTAATAAACAAACGCCAGCTCAGGACCCAGCTGTTGAACCTTAAGCAGGGCGTCGATGACTACCTGATCAAACCGCCGGACCCTCTTGACCTCAGGGTCAGGGTCGAAATGGCGGCCAGAAGGTCTCAATACAGTTTCTACGCGAGCCCGCTGACAGGCCTGCCGGGAGGGAGGATCATAGAGGAGGCGGTAATAGAGAGGCTGAAAAAGGACGTATCTTTCACGTTTGGGTACCTCGACATAGACAGCTTTAAGTATTTTAACGACGTTTACGGCTACCATAAGGGCGACAGGGCGATAATGCAGACCGCGTACGTCCTTTACACATCGATAAAAAAATTCGGCAATCCAGAGGATTTCATAGGCCATATAGGCGGCGACGATTTTATGTTCATCACCTCGCCGGAAAGGTACAAGGAAGTCTGTCACAATATCATACTGTCTTTCGACCGGATAATACCTTTCCATTATAACCCGGAAGACAGGAAACAGGGCTTCATATATGCGAAGGACAGGACGCATAAGATGACTAAGGTCAACCTCATGAGTGTCTCTCTGGCCGTCGTCAACAGGTACAGCCATTCCGACGTGACGAACATGGTGCAAATAAACGAGAAATTAGCCGAGATAAAGCGTTACCTGAAGGACCTGTCGGGAAGCAAGTTCATGGAGGACAGGCGAAGCGGGAAGACCGGTGAATTCCTCGGCCCGCAGGTGTATAAGAGGACCGAAGCGTCAGCCGAAGGTTACAGGCCGCTCGGGCAGATACTTCTCGAGAAGAAACTGCTTTCGGCGGAGCAGCTAGACGAATCGCTCAACATACACTGGAGGCGCGGCGTAGCGTTCGGAGAGATATGCAAGGAACTCGGATTCATAAAGGAGGAAGACCTGCATTCGGCGCTGCGCGAACAGAACGCGCCTGACGCGAGGCAGGGTGCAAAAATAATACCCTTGACAAAAAGCCAATAGATGATACAATGTAAAAAAGTGAAAAGCGGCGATTTGAAGCGTATTGCTCCGCTTAATAAATGTGCTAAAAAGCGAAACAGTGTTTTGTGAGGCCCGTGCTTTTTAGCCCGGGTTTTTTGTTTTTCCGGGCCTTAAAAGGAGAGCTATGAGCAAGGTTGATGGAAGGCTGAAGGCAGAGTCGTTAGCGCTTCACGGGGGACAGGTGCCCGATCCCGTGACAGGTTCAAGGGCGGTGCCGATATATCAGACGACATCCTACCAGTTCAGGGATTCGGAGCACGCCGCGAACCTGTTCGCGCTGAAGGAGAGCGGCAATATATATACGCGCCTGATGAACCCGACGACAGACGTGCTGGAGAAGAGGATAGCTCTGCTCGACGGCGGTGTCGGCGCTCTGGCTGTTTCAAGCGGCCAGGCGGCCATAACGATAGCGCTGCTTAATATCGCGCAGGCAGGCGACCATATAGTATCTGCCGATAACCTTTACGGAGGTACGTATAACCTGCTGCACTATACGTTCGCGCGTTTCGGCATCAAGACAAAGTTCGTGAAGTCCAACGACCTGAAGGCGTTCGACAGGGCGGTGACGCCGAAGACGAAAGCGATATACGCCGAATCGGTCGGTAACCCGAAGCTTGACGTCGCGGACCTCGAAGGGCTTGCGAAAATAGCGCATAAGCACGGGATACCGCTTGTGCTGGATAATACGTCGGCCCCGTACCTGTTGAGGCCGGTGGATTTCGGCGTCGATATCGTCGTATATTCCGCGACGAAATTCATCGGAGGGCACGGGAACTCGCTCGGAGGCGTCATAGTGGATTCGGGCAAGTTCGACTGGACCCGGGGCGGGAAGTTCCCGCTTATCTCAGGGCCGGACGCAAGCTATCACGGGCTGGATTTCGTGAAGGCGCTTAAGCCGGCCGGAAATATCGCGTATATAACGAAGGCGAGGGTATCGCTGTTGAGGGACCTCGGCCCGGCGATATCGCCGTTCAATTCCTTCCTGCTGTTGCAGGGCCTTGAGACCATACATCTCAGGATGCCGAGGCATTGCGAGAATGCCCTTGCGGTTGCGAAGCACCTGAAGAAACATCCGGGAGTCTCATGGGTGAACTATCCGGGGCTTTCGACCAGCCCTGATTACGAAAGGGCAAGGAAATACCTCAAGAAGGGCGCCGGTGCAATAATAGGTTTCGGGATAAAGGGCGGCCTGAGGTCCGGGAAAAAGTTCGTCGAATCGCTCGAGCTCATATCGCATCTTGCGAATATCGGCGACGCGAAGAGCCTCGCGATACACCCGGCTACGACGACACACCAGCAGTTGAGCGAGAAAGAGCGTTTGGCGACCGGCGTCACGCCGGACTTCATACGCCTTTCCATAGGGCTCGAACATATAGACGACATAATAGACGATATCGACAGGGCGCTGCATAAATCGTGCCGCTAAGGAGAATTGATGACGATCCAGGGAAGTGTCGGCAAAGTAAAGACGGAATATTTTACGTTCGCGGAGCCCCCTAAGGAGCTCAAGCTGGAGTCCGGGCAATCGCTCGGACCTATAACGCTGGCTTATGAGACCTACGGGACGCTCAACAAAGAGAAGAACAACGCGATACTGGTGGAGCACGCCCTCTCGGGGGACGCGCACGCGGCCGGTTACCACGACGGCGAGGAGGATCCCGGCTGGTGGGATTCAATGATTGGCCCGGGAAGGGCGTTCGACACGGACAAGTATTTTGTCGTCTGTTCGAATGTCATAGGCGGTTGCAAGGGAAGCACAGGCCCGTCATCCGTAAACCCGAAGACGGGGCGCCCGTACGCGCTGGATTTCCCGCTGATAACGATATCCGACATGGTCAACGCGCAGAAGCACCTGATCGACCATTTCGGCATAGACAAGCTACTATGCGTAGTAGGCGGTTCAATGGGCGGGATGCAGGCGCTGCAGTGGGTCGCTTCTTACCCGGAAAGGGTGCGTTCAGCGATACCGATAGCCACGGCGCTTAAGCATTCGCCGCAGCAGATAGCGTTCGATGAGGTCGGCAGGCAGGCCGTGATGGCTGATCCCGAATGGCGGGAAGGCGATTACTACGGGAAAGGACAGCCCGAAAAAGGCCTGGCCGTAGCGAGGATGATCGGGCATATAACGTATATGAGCGACCAGTCGATGGAGGAGAAGTTCTCGAGGAGGCTGAAGGAGAAGAACTACAGCTTCCGTTTCAAGACCGACTTCGAGGTGGAGGGTTATCTCAGGTACAGGGGGGACAGTTTCGTGAAGCGTTTCGACGCGAACTCCTACCTGTATATAACGAAGGCCCTCGACTATTTCGACCTCTCCGGGGAAAGGAACAAGCACCCGGGGCGCCATATAGAGACGAAGTTCCTCGTGATCGCGTTCAAATCGGACTGGCTCTATCCGTCTTACCAGGCGCAGGAGATAGTCAAGCAGCTTAAGATAAGGCATGCCGACGCGTCTTATTGCGAGATAAAGTCGACATACGGGCATGACGCGTTCCTTCTCGAGACGGAGGAACAGACGCACCTGATAAGCCATTTCCTGAAGAAGGCACACAAGGAAGGACGTTGATGATGACGACAGGATCAAACAGGCTGGACCACGAAGTAATATACGGTATCGTCGAGCCGGGGTCAAGGGTCCTTGACCTCGGCTGCGGCGAAGGCGACCTGCTGCATCTGCTCACTAAGGGCAAAGGCGTAAAGGCGCAGGGGGTCGAGCTCAGCGAGGCCGCAATATATAAATGCGTCGAAAAGGGGCTCAGCGTATTCCACGGCGACATAGACAGCGGCCTCAAGGATTATCCCGACGGGTCGTTCGATTATGTCATACTGAACCAGAGTATGCAGGAGGTCAAGAAGGTCGACTTCGTGATAGACGAGGCGTTGCGCGTCGGAAGCCGGGTCATAGTAGGATTCCCTAATTTCGCGTATTGGCGCGCGAGGATCCGGCTTTTTTTCAAGGGCAAGACACCTGTAACGTATTCGTTGCCTTACAGGTGGTATAATACCCCTAACCTGCATTTCCTGAGCATAAGCGATTTCAAGGAGTTCTGCGCGGATAAGGGGATAACGATAGAATCGGAGCATTTTCTGGGAAAAAAGGGAACGTCATGGTTCCTGCCTAATCTCTTTGCGTTGAACGCGGTATTCGTGATAAAGGCGGGCAATAAGGTAAAAGGAGGGTAACGGGATGAAGAAGGTGTTGATAATCATCGCTGCCGTTCTTATCGCGGTGTTTCTCGCGAAGGATTTTGTCGCAAGCATGATATTTACATCCGGCATAAGGGCGTTTACCGACCTGCCTGCGAGCGTAAAGAGCATGAAAGTAGGGATATTCAAGAGCGCCGTGGATATAGGCGGGTTCAAGGTCTATAACCCGAAGAACGCATTCAAGGACAGGGTAATGCTGGATATGCCTGTCATATATGTGGATTACGATGCCGGGTCGTTTTTTACCGGCGCGAACCACCTGAAAAAAATGAAGCTCGAACTGAAGGAGCTTTACGTAATAAAGAACGAAGGGGGAGAGTTGAACCTGGATTCCCTTAAGGCGATACGGGCGAAAGGCACCGGCGAAAAGGGAGCCAGGAAGGACATGAAATTCAGGATCGACGAACTCGAGCTTAAAATAGGCAAGGTCATTTATAAGGATTACACGAAAGGCGCTACGCCCTACGAAAAGGAATTCAATATCGCGCTTGATGAGCGATATGAAAACATTGATAACCCGTACACTTTCGCATCGCTTGTCATGTTCAAGGCGTTGGCGAATACAAGCATAGCGTCCCTTACGAATTTCGATGTAGGGTCATTGAAGGATAGCGCTGCCGGCGCACTATCGACAGCAACAAAAGCAGCCACGGACGCGGCCGCTAAGGCGACAGATGCCGTGAAAAAGGCGACCGAAGGTCTTAAAGGTATTTTGCCTGGAAATAAATAAACATAGAATACACAAAATAATCTTTGACCATAAGTTAATAAAGGAATATAATATCTAAGTGAAGTTTAAGAGATCCCAGGTGATCATGTTCTGGTTCCTGCCTTTGATCCTGATAGGCGGATTGTTTTATCCATTACTTGGTTATCTGGTAGTGGCAATGATGGTGTTTTTCATCGTTCTTTCGTTTTTTAAGGGCAGATATTGGTGCTGGAACCTGTGTCCAAGGGGATCCTTCCTTGACATTTTTCTTTCCAATATAAGCCTTAACAAGCAGAACCCGAAAATATTCGGTAACCAGTTATTCCGGTGGCTGGTCTTCGTAGCTTTTATGGGTTTTTTAGTATATAGGATCCTGAGCTCAGGGGGGAGCTTGGCAGGTATAGGGGTCGTGTTTGTTTCTATGTGCCTGATAACTACGGCGATCTCTATAATCATTGGTATCGTCGTGAAACACAGAGGCTGGTGTGCTATATGCCCAATGGGTACCCTCCAAGAGAAGATAGGACAACTCAGGAAGAACAGAAAGGGATAGGTTTAGCGGTTTGCCTGCTCCTGCTGGTGATCTCGGGCCGGCCTGTTTTTGCGCAGGACTCGTATGACACAAACGACACGTTATTATGGGACGGGCTTGAGTCAAAACAGCACTGGAGCATCAATACCTCCGGTGAGCTTGGGGTAAGCTCGGAGTTCAAGACGCAGGGCCAGGGCTGTCTGGCGATCAATGCCTCAAGCAGCATTCCCTCCGCAAAAGGCCTCACGATCAGAAAGTCCAACACCGACCTAGACGTCACATTCGCGAAGAAAGTCATCCTCGACATATATAACAGCGGCCCTCCGTGCGACATCGCGTTGGCTTTCAATACCGACGGCATCCGCGAAAGCATACCGAAGCGGCTCGAAACCGGGCTAAACACGAACGTGACATTCGACATAACCACGAAGGATTTTAAGGTGCCGTTCGGAAACGCCAATATTGCTACGGATGTCATGTTCATCATCTATCCGAAGGACAGCAGGGTCGGCCAGATATTCATGGATAATATAAGGATCAAGAGGTACGGCGGCCTGCAGTCGGAGCCCCCGAGTATATCTCCCGGTTATATCGCCGTTCCCGATGTCGAGGCGTTTACACCCGCAGAGACCTCAACTGACACCGGCGCCTACTCAATACTGGGCGGTTCCTCAGGCGACAATAACGTCGTTCCCGAGCATAAGACCATCGCGATATTCGGCGCGGGCCTTATAGGAATTGCCGCTCTCCGCAGAAAACACTTTAAAAAATAAGCATAATACAATAGAATATGGCTATGCGTAATGTCATTATATTGCTCGTAGCAGTCCTTAGCTTTCAAGCAAGCGTTCATGCCGCTCCCGCCTACGGCACCGACATGCCCGCGAAGGGAAAGATGCGTGCGGGGTACCAGGCCAACATCGTGCTTAAACACGAACTGAAAGAAGGTTACGGTAAAATAACGACCGACCAGCACTATTTCGACGTATCGTATGGGGTCCTCGACTGGTTCGTTTTCGACGGTAAACTCGGTGTCGGCAATACGGACAGGAAGGGCGGCAATGTGACCGACGTCGATTACGGTTATTCGTTCGCGGGCGGATACGGCTTTAGGCTTCGGCTGTATGACGATGAGGCATCCGGCATAAGACTGGTCGGCGGTTTCCATCATATAAGCGTGCACCCGCAGGACGAGGATATCGGAGCCGACAGGTACGAGTCGTTCCTCGACGACTGGCAGCTCGACCTGTTATGTTCGAAGAAGTTCGGCAGGTTCACGCCTTACGCGGGCGGCAAGGCGTCGGTCTTCGAGCATGTCTACAGGGTCAACAAGGGCGACAGGAAGCGCGTTTCGCCCAAATATAACGGGGGCGTCATAGCGGGGTTTGACATGAAGGTAAAGGATGACGTCACGGTAAATATCGAGGGGCGTTTCATAGACGAGAATGCCGTGAGCGCCGGGATATACTATTCGTTCTGAAAGGCATGATGGAAGACAGGGATTATATAGAGTACCAGAAGAACAAGAACCTGGAATATGAGTCGCTGTGCAGGCGGTGCGGCGCGTGCTGCGGAATAAAGGACGGCGACCCGTGCGAAGAACTTGTCGCTGAGGCGGACGGCGTGCATTACCGCTGCCGCATATACGAGACGCGTCTCGGTCCGAGGAAGACCGTAAGCGGGAAGGAATTCACCTGCGTCGAGTTGCGCGTCATATTGAATAAGTCGTGGGCAGGACACCCGGAATGCGCGTATGTTAAAGCGTTAAACGGGCTTCCGTCGGGGGAATGACATGGATGCGTTGGAGGCCTTCAAGAGCAGGATAAGCGTAAGGGAATACGGCGACAAGCCGGTCGAAAAAGACAAGCTGGAAAAGATAGCCGATGCGGGGCATCTTGCGGCGACTGCGCGTAACGAGCAGCCGTGGGAGTTCGTGATCGTCACGGACAAGGCAAAGATAAAAGAGCTCGCCGGGATAACCGACCACGGGAAGTTCATGGCGGGAGCCGCGGCGTCGATAATAGTGTTCTGCAAGGACACCAAATACTATCTCGAGGACGGAAGCGCCGCTACCGAGAACATGCTGCTTGCGGCGGCGGCATTAGGGCTTGGGGCTTGCTGGATCGCCGGCGATAAGAAGGAATACGGGGTGAAGATAGCCGAAGCGTTATCTGTGCCCGCGGGTTTTAAACTTGTCAGCATAATATCGTTAGGGTATCCGAAGTCGAAACCGGAGCCCCATACGAAAAAACCTCTGGAAGAGGTTATCCACTGGGGGAAATTCTGATGAAGAACGTAAAAGTGTACAGCACGCCGACATGCCCGTATTGCATAAGGGCGAAACAGTTCCTGAAAGAGAACAATGTCGTATTTGAAGACATAAATGTCGCAGCCGACCAGGCGAAAGGCGAGGAGATGGTAAAGATATCCGGCCAGATGGGCGTGCCGGTCCTCGACATTGAAGGCAAGATAATAGTCGGGTTCGACAGGGATGAGATCAAAAAAGAACTGGGTATATGACCCTTTATGACCTTATAATTATCGGCGCGGGGCCTGCCGGGATAACCGCGGCCGTTTATGCGGCGCGCAAAAAGATGAGCCTCCTGGTTATAAGCCGGGACATCGGGGGGCAGGCCGCCTGGAGCGGAGATGTCGAGAATTACACCGGATACCAGTTCGTAACCGGCCCCGAGCTCGCCCTGAAGTTCGAAGAGCATATGAAAAAATACGATATCCTCACGAAGGAAGGGGAGGCGGTCACGGAGCTAAAGAAGGCGGGCGATATCCTCAGCGTGAAGACGGTTAAAGGCGAATACACCGCGAAGACTGTTATAATCGCTTCCGGAAAGCGTTCCCGCGAACTCGGTGTCCCGGGAGAGAAGGAATTCAAGAACAAGGGCCTCACATACTGCGCGACATGTGACGGCCCTATTTTTATGGGCAAAGATGTCGCGGTGATCGGCGGGGGAAACTCCGCGCTCGATGCGGCTATCCAGATGGCCAATATCGCGAGCAAAGTGTATATTATCAATAATACCTCACGGCTGGGAGGCGAGGAGATCGTCCGGGAAAAACTCGAAAATAATCATAAGGTCGAGATCCTGAACGACAGCCGTGTTGAAGGGATAATCGGCGACAGGATGGTAAACGGTATAAAGGTTTCTATTCAAGGTAAAGAGCGTACACTGCCCGTAAAAGGCATATTTGTCGAGATAGGTTTGCTCCCTAATTCCGACTTCGCGAAGGAACTCGACAGGAACGAGATCGGTGAGATAAAGGTAAACTGCCGCAACGAGACCAACGTGCCGGGTGTTTTCGCCGCCGGCGACGTCACAGATGTACCGGAAAAACAGATAATTATTGCGGCCGGGGAAGGAGCAAAAGCATGCTTAAGCGCCTTCAGGTACTTGTCTCAACATTGAAACTAAAACAAAAAGGAGACGTGCTTCATGCAGAAAAAAGGGGGATGCTTTGCGTTGTATTTTTCATTGTTTATCTTCGGCATCACTATTTTTACACCTTTCGTTCACGCGGATTCGTTCAGTGTTACCAACTATGACTCCAGCGGGGCAGGCTCTCTCAGCACTGCGATAGACGGCCTGAATACGAGCGGTACTTCCGGTACTATAGAGTTCAACGAAAGCTCTTCCTCCGGCACAATAAACCTCTCGGGATATACCACCTCCCTGGGGTACGAGACCGTATTCGACCTCAACAGCTATAACGTTACTCTTGAGAACTATGTAGGCGGATGCGCGAGCGGTTTGAAGGTTGACGGAGCAACTACCGGCATCCTGGACATCGGCGCGGGCTCTACTTGGACGAATTCCGGCAATTTATATTTGGGTGAATCGGGGACGGGCACATTGACTATTTCCGGCGGAGGGGTATTAACCAATAATTTCGCATGGGTTGGATATAATGCAGGTTCTACCGGCACAATCAATGTCACCGGCGAGGGTTCGGATTGGAACTGCTTAGGAAGCGGGTATGCGGGTCTTTTATATCTTGGCAGCAGAGGTTCCGGTACTCTTAATATCTCCGACGGCGGTACAGTGAGCGCAAATTATGTTTATTTGGGCAGTTATTCAGGTTCTGACGGTATCATCGATATTACCGGATCGGGTTCGACATTGACGAGCAGGAACGCGTTGGTTATCGGTAATTCCGGCTCCGGCACCATGACCGTCTCCGACGGCGGCGATGTGGTTAATGTTGATGGATATATAGGACAAGGGTTTGCCGGTACCGCCACCGTTACCGGCGCGGGTTCTACATGGACAAGCAGCGGGACTATATATGTAGGTAATGGAGGTACCGGCGATCTTACCGTCTCCGACGGTGCCGCGGTAAGCTGCACTCAATTTGACCTTTCTTCGGCTTCGGGCGGCGGCACCAGCCTCGCGGGCACTGCTACGGTAACCGGCGCAGGATCGACGCTGACCACAAACGGCGGAATGCTTAATATAGCCGGCACGGGGGTCGGCTCATTAACCGTCTCCGATGGCGGCTCCGTAAACTCCGGGAATACGCAAATAGGCCTTAATAGCGTTGCCCATCCCGGTACCATTACCGTCACCGGCGCCGGCTCAGAACTGGCCTCCTCCGGAACTATGTGGATTGGAGTCAACGGCGGCGCAGGTACCCTGACTATTTCCGACGGCGGCGAAGTAAGCAGCACCGGGGATATCGCTTTAGCGTATGCCGGAAGCAGCGCATCCGGTACCGTTACCGTCACCGGCGCCGGCTCGACTTTGTCGTCCGGGGGCTCGTTTTATGTCGGTTATCCCGGCGCAGGCACCCTGACCGTATCCGACGGCGGTGTCGTAAATGTCAATTCAGGAGCGGGCACGCTTTATCTTGCCAATTTTTCCGGCGCTACAGGTATCCTTAATATTGGCGACGGTGGTGCTGTCGGTGCAATCAATGCTGCCGCTATAACCGGAGGTGCCGGTACAGCCACCGTGAACTTTAGCCATAACGAATCAGATTATGAATTCGCCACGAACCTTACCGGCGCCCTTAATGTTAACTTCAATGGCACAGGCAAGACCATTCTCACGGGGATCGCCGATTACACCGGCACCACAACCGTCAATTCCGGCACGCTTGGAATAAGCAATAACGCGTCCCTGGGCGGTAACGTATCACTTGCCGGAGGCTCCCTGGACATCGGCGCTAACACCCTGTCGGTTGGGGGCAATTATACCCAGGCGGCGGGCTCCCAGATAGACCTGACCCTGCGCGGTTCCTCATGCGGCAACATAACGGTTGCCACCGGTGACGTGACCGTCAACGGCGGCACCATAAACATCAGCGTAAGCGATTATATAAAGAACAATTCAGTCTACAGGCTGATAGACGCCGGAACAGGTACTTCTGCATATAACGCGATGCCCTCGGTTGCCGTTTCCAGCGCTATATTGTCTTTTACCCCTTCTTTATCCGGAGGCGACTTGATACTTACCGCGCATCGCGTTAATTCCTACAACAAACTTGCTACAGGCAATGCGGCTGCAGCTGGTGCCGCCCTTGAACAGGCAGGGCAGGACGGCGCCACCGGTGACATGCTAGATATATTGAATGAGCTCGACAATATGCCCGATTCCGGGGACATACAGAATGCCCTCAATACAGTTATCCCCATATCCGACAGCGGTGTTTTAAACGTCAGCAACAGCTCATTCAACCAGTTCATAGGCACCAGCAACGCCAGGCTTTCGGACCTGTTCGCTCAGGCGCGCGAAGCAGAAGAGACGGGTATCTCCGCCGGAAGCGAAGGCTTTAGCGGCG
>Ga0265297_10002203_pt1 | contig 41017 bp, 43 predicted proteins | sample Munlanlwell13791_FD_192502 | JGI IMG/M metagenome (GOLD analysis project Ga0265297, IMG submission 192502) | Leachate microbial communities from a municipal landfill in Southern Ontario, Canada - Leachate well 137-91 | ecosystem: Engineered > Solid waste > Landfill > Unclassified | place... | reverse complement strand
GGGAACTGACTTCTTCCATGGAATCAGCCAAATACAAGCTTGGAGGAGCAAACGACAAAACGAGCAAAGACGGAGGTTTATACACCGGATTATACGAACTTGGCACCAATCTTACCTTATTACCCTTAGATTACGGAGATACCTCCCTGGTAGGCTACTGGAAGTTTGATGAAGGTACCGGAACTATTGCGTATGATGCGAGTGGAAAAGGGAAAAACGGAACTTTTTCTTCTTCCGCGCCAAGTTGGACAACAGGTAAAATTGGAAACGGCGCTTTAAGTTTTAATGGAACAAGTAATTATGTAAATCTGACAAATTTAGCCGTCAATACTGCAAGCGGTGCAAACAATACTGTTTCGTTTTGGATGAAATGGGATGGCACGGGCAGTACCGCGATGCCGTTTAGTTTTAGCTCTTTATATGACCTCATGATAAACGGTTCTAAATTTGGGTTTAATACCAGTTGCAGCGATAGTTTTGGAATTCCATTTTCTTCAGCTCAATATGCTAATGTGTGGGTATATATTACGGCGATTTTTAATAATAATAACGTTTCTCAATCACAGATTTTTTTAAATGGTATTCAACAAGTATTATCTCAAAGTAATACTCCTTGTAATAAAGCCGCGACTGCTAACAGTTTAGTCGGAGCTTGGGTTGGACCATCATATCATTTCCCCGGTCTTATTGATGATGTTCGTATTTATAACCGTGCTCTTTCCGTCACCGAGATTTTAGCATTATATAGTGCCACTAATAAATAAAAAACCGGCGTCCTACAAACTATTACAACAAAAAACCGTTTTATTTTGGAATAAAATTAAAGAAATTTAACTTGCGGAGGGTACAGGATTTGAACCTGTGAGGGGATTTCTCCCCAACCGCATTTCGAGTGCGGCGCGTTAGACCACTCTGCCAACCCTCCGTTTGTGCCCTTGGGGAGAATCGAACTCTCATTTTGTCCTTAGGACGGACCTGTTCTATCCATTGAACTACAAGGGCTTTTTGATTGCTTTTTGGTAATTTTAGTCTATAATTTACCCTATGGCAAATATATATCATTCAATGGTCGGCTTTGGCATATTGGGATTTGGATTTGGAATTACCGGATTGCTGTTCGCGGCTGCTTTGGCATGGTCGGTTATCTGGAAAGGATTAGCGCTTTGGAAAGCGGCGCGTCTCGGAGATAAATATTGGTTCATGGCGCTTTTAGTCATAAACACTCTTGGAATTCTTGAGATCCTTTATATTTATATTTTCAGCGAAAAAACCAAAGCTCATCATCACGACCACGAAAAAAAGGAGGAATAAACGCGGGCCTATAGTATAGTGGTAGAACGCCTCCATGGCATGGAGGAGGTCGGGGTTCGATTCCCCGTAGGTCCACTACGGCGGTTTTTTATTTGTCGGGCCTATAGCTTAGTGGTAGAGCATCCGGTTTGCATCCGGAAGATCGGGGTTCGATTCCCCGTAGGTCCACACGGAGGCGTGCGCGAGTGGTTGAAACGGCTTGTCTTGAAAACAAGTATATCCGAAAGGGTATCGTGAGTTCGAATCTCACCGCCTCCGCGTTTTAAAATGCGTTTTGATATAATCACAATTTTTCCTCAAATATTTGATTCTTATTTAAAAGAGTCTATTTTGGGTCGTGCACAAAAGCAGAAATTAGTTGAAATTAAAACTCATAATCTCCGCGATTTTACAAAAGACAAGCATAAAAAAGTTGACGATAAGCCTTATGGCGGGGGAGCGGGAATGGCATTTAAAATAGAGCCGCTTGTGAACGCGATTAAACACATAACTAAAGGCTATAAATCAAAAACTAAAACTTTAATTGTTAATTTTACGCCGACAGGAAAACAATTCGATAATAAAATCGCCGCACAATTCGTTAAAAAATACAATAATCTGATTTTAATCTGTGGCCATTATGAAGGAATAGATGAAAGGCTTAAGAAAGTTGTTTCGGATTTGGGATTTAAAATAGCGGAATTTTCCATCGGGCCGTACGTTTTAACCGGCGGCGAATTGCCGGCAATGGTTTTAATAGATTCGGTTTCGCGCCAAATTTCGGGAGTTTTGGGTAAAGAAGAATCAATTGAAGAAAGACGTTTGGGCGTTGGCGTGCCGGTTTATACCCGTCCTGAAATCTTTGTTTGTAAGGGTAAAAAATACAGCGTGCCGAAAGTTTTGCTTTCCGGAAATCACAAAGAAATAGAAAAGTGGCGAGCCTCGAAACGGGCCAAAAATTGAGCTATTGACTACACAGGCCGACTATTTGTATAATGACTTAGGTCATTTTTCAGTGGCCATTTATTTATAGATATGGAAAATCAAGATTTACAACAGGAATTGGTGGCGGAAGTCATCGATGAAAAAGAGCTTGAAGCCGTCAAAGAAATGATGAAGGCGGGTTTAATGTACGGCCATAGAAAAGCCAAAACGAATCCTAAGTTCAAGCAATACATTTATGGCGCCAGAAACGGCGTTGAAATTATCGATTTGTCGCAGACAATCACGGCGTTGGCGGAAGCAACGAAATTTTTGAAAAGCCAAGTTAAAGAAGGTAAACTGGTTTTAGTTGTCGCTACGCAGGCAGCGGCAAAAGATGCGGTTGATTTATTAGTGGAAAAATTCAAATTCCAAAGAATAAATGACAGATGGCCGGGCGGTTTGCTGACGAATTTCAACGTTATTTCAAAGAGAATAGAATATCTTAAAAAGACCGAAGCTGATTTATTGAGCGGGAAATTGGATAAATACACCAAAAAAGAAAGAGTTGTGATAAATCGTGAGATTGAAAGAATGAAAAAACTTTTTGGCGGATTGCGCGATTTGACCAGGCTTCCGGATTTGGTATTTGTTATAGATTCTTCAATTAAAGATCATGCCACTGCGATACATGAAGCGAGAATAGCAAAAATTCCGGTAATGGCTATTTTGGACAGCGATGACGATCCGTCAAAGATTGATTGGTCGATTCCGGCAAATGATCATTCAAAAATGAGTATTGACTGGATAGTAAATAAAATTATAAACGATTAAACTTATATAATAACATGTCGGACGATGTTAAAAAATTAAGAGAAATAACGGGCGCAGGAGTAATGGATTGTCAGCGTGCGCTTAAAGAAGCGGGCGGAGATTTTGACAAAGCAGTTGAACTTATTCACGAAAAAGGGGAGGTGATATTTGAAAAAAGAAAAGGACGTTCAACAGGCGCGGGTTTTTTGAAGTCGTACATTCACAATGAAAGAGTTGGCGTTTTGCTCGACCTTCGCTGCGAGACCGATTTTGTGGCGCGCGGAGAAGATTTCCAGAATTTAGCGAACGAAATAGCTATGCAAATCACCGCGATGGAACCTGAAAACGTTGAAGCGTTATTGAAACAGCCGTACGTCAAAGATGAAGCGATGATAATAGACGAATTAATAAAGAGATTAATTGCCAAGACGGGCGAGAATATAAGAGTTGAAAGATTCTGCAGATACGAAATATAAAAAATTCGAATTACGAATTAATGTACAATTTTCTCCTTCAAATCGTAATAATGGCCGGGTTAGGAGTAATGATTTATCTTATTGCCCGGGCGGCGCCGAGAGTAGGCGACGATATAGCGCATGATGTTAAAGACCACTTAAGCAAGTTGGATAAGATTTTTTCGCACGATAAGTTCGAAAAATTCGATGTCCTTTTCAATAATCTTGTTGAAAAGAGTTTAAGGAAGTTTAAGCTTTTATTAATGAAGCTTATCAATTTAACGAACGATTATTTAAACACCGTAAAGAAATATAAAAATAACGGCGGTAAGACCGGACCGGAGAGGCCGAGTTTATTTGAGCGCCAATCAGAAGGAAGCACCGAAGAGATCAACGTGCCGGAAAAAATGGATGATAGTAATATGTAATATGCGCAGGTGGTAGAGCGGTCAATTACAACAGACTGTAAATCTGTCGGCCTTTGGCCTACGGGGGTTCGAATCCCTCCCTGCGCACAGTCCTTTGGATTCGAAGACCGCAGCGTAGCGCGAGTTTCACGAAGTGAAGGCGAGCGCCGCGAGGGGCGGCCTGCGAGAAAATTCCGTCAGGAATTTTACTTGTAGGCGAATCCCTCCCTGCGCACACTTCGCCGGAGTAGCTCAATGGCAGAGCAGCGCTTTTGTAAAGCGAAGGTTGGGGGTTCGACTCCTCTCTCCGGCTCGTTTAAAAGCCGATGTAGTTCAGTGGTAGAACGCATTCTTGGTAAGAATGAGGTCGTGGGTCCAATTCCCACCATCGGCTCAGTATTTGAAAATTACGGCTATAGAGATATAATTAGTTTCAAGTAATATTGGGCGTTTAGCTCAGCGGGTTGGCCGATAAATCCAGAAGGATTTATGGCGGCCAACGGGCGATTATAGAAAATAAAAATCGCCCCGGAAGAGTGTTTATCCGCTGTAAGCGGATTTAAAATTTGTCAGGGCAGAGATATGATGAGCGTAAGTAATATTGGGCGTTTAGCTCAGCGGTAGAGCGTTTCATTGACATTGAAAAGGCCAGAGGTTCGACACCTCTAACGCCCACAAAAAATCCCGCGTGAGGCGGGATTTTTTAATCTTTAATACTTGCCATATTTTAAATTATGGTATATTATTTCGGGGTATGGCTAAATCCAAATTTTCGGAAAATTTAATAAAAATGCGCTGCTCCGTCTGTAAACGGATTAATTATTACACTCGCAGGAAAAAGAGTCAGGAAAGAAAGCTTGAACTTAAAAAGTATTGCAAATGGTGCAAAAAACATACCATTCATAAACAGGCTAAGGTTTAAAAGCCGGGGAGTTTAGGTAAGTGGTATACCTGCTGTCTCCAAAACAGCGATCGGGGGTTCGATTCCCTCAACTCCCGCAAAAAGTAAAATTTCTTGTAAAAAAAGAAGGTCCTACCGGTACCGGTTTGGCAGGACCTTTTTTGGCGAACAAAATGGGGCTATGTTTGGCAGGTTCTAAGCAGCGCATGCCGATTGCTGCCGAGATTGCTGGTGCCGGAACTTTTTCGGCGGGACCGGTTTGCGTGCGACGCATCGTTTTTCTTTGAACTCGGCGAGCTTTGTCTTGTGGCTCTCTCTGCGATTTGCCTTTTTGGCTTCACGTTTCGCGACTTTTCGTTTTCGACAAGTTTCACATTTGCCGCAACGGGATTTGTTTCCGAGACACATAAACGTTTTCCTCCAGTTCGTTTTACGAGTGTTCTTGTAGTGGCGGTTTCGCTGAGAGTATTTATAATCTACACATTCAAATACATCACCCCTTTCTTTTTGATGTTAATGTGCGAAAAATTGTGAATTTCTCGCAATTTGGTATAATAATAACAGAATTTGGCCGTTCGGTCAATTAGTTATTCACATTTTAAAAATGAACGAAAATTACGAAAACCTAATAAATTCGTTAATAAGCGACGGATATTTGAAAACGCCTCTGCTGATAGAGGCATTTAAAAATATTGACCGCGCGGATTTTGTTTTAGAAGAAAATAAAGACAGCGCTTATGTTAACGCGCCGCTACCGATTGGACACGAACAAACGATTTCCCAGCCGTTAACGGTGGCTTTTCTTATGGAACTTTTGGAACCGAAGCCGGGAGAAAAAATTTTAGACATCGGCGCCGGTTCGGGATGGACGAGCGGTATTTTGGCTTACACGGTTGGCGAAACCGGAGCCGTTATTGGCATAGAACGCGTTCCCGAACTAAAAGAATTCGCGGAAAAGAATTTGGCAAAATACAATTTTATAAAAAAGGGGATTGTTAAGCTTTTTTCAGCGGATGGCGCGAAAGGTTATAAAAAAGAAGCGCCGTTCGATAAAATACTTGCCGGAGCTTCAGCTCAAGGCGATGTGCCGGATGAATGGAAAAAACAGCTTAAAATCGGCGGCAGAATCGTAGCGCCGGTAGGGAATAGCGTAGTGGTAATAGATAAGATAGGTAAAGGTAAATATAGCCGGAAAGAGCATTTTGGCTTCAGCTTTGTGCCGTTAATCAGCGATAAATAAGCGTTTTAAATTGTTGCATAAATCTTATGCTATAGCATGTAATTTATGCAACAATTGTTAGGGGGTAATTAGGGATTGCCATAGTTGACAAAAGAGACGAGGGAGATTACTATTAGAACAAATCCGCAGACAGGAGGCAGTCAAATAAGCCCTCCCGAGGAGTGCATCTTTTTATCTGCGGCCGAAAGGTCGTTTTTTGTTAATTACAGATATGTTAAATAGAACACAAAAAGGCGAAAGGTTAAAACAAGGCGAAGAACTTTTGGAAAAGAACAAAAGCTTGGTTTTTGTCGATTTCTCCGGAATCGGAGTTGAAGACACAAAAGCTTTGCGCCGGGCGTTGCAATCGGTTGAGGCGAAAATGAAAGTTATCAAAAAGAAACTTTTAAGAATCGCTTTTGAAAAGAAAAAGATTGACTTCAATCCGGAGCAGTTCGATTCGCAGCTGGGAGTGGTTTATTCGGAAAAAGACATTTCCGATGTTGCCGGCCCGGTCTATAAGTTTTTCAAGAGTGTTGAAAAGAAAGGCGGAAAGATCTTGGGCGCCTACAATTTGGACGAGAAAAATTTTTTCGACGCGGCGATGACTACAAGAATCGGTCAGTTGCCCTCCAGAGAAGTTTTGCTTGGTCAATTTGTCGGAATGTTGGCGATGCCGATTAAAATGTTCATGAACGTGTTGGAACAAAAATCAAAACAAACGGTCGATGCTAAATAATTATAAATTATAAAATTATGGAAAAATTTAACGATATAATAGAAAAAGTTGAAAAATTAACGGTTGTGGAGCTTGCCGAATTAATTAAAGCTCTTGAAGAAAAGTTTGGCGTTTCAGCTGCGATGCCTGTGGCAGCCGCTGGAGCCGGAGCCGGAGCCGCGGACGAAGAGAAATCTTCTTACGATGTCATCCTTAAAGCTGCCGGAGAACAGAAAGTTGCCGTCATCAAAGCTGTTAAAGAAGCGACTGGCTTGGGCTTGAAAGAAGCCAAAGATATAGTCGATGCTGCTCCGAAACCGGTAAAACAAGGCCTTAAGAAGGCTGATGCCGAGGAATTGAAGAAGAAATTAGAGGAAGCGGGAGCGGTGGTAGAGTTGGCGTAACGAACTACATACCACAAACGACAAACAACAAAATAGCGGTTTAACAGCCGCTTTTTTGTTTATTGAATTTTCGGGCTTTTTGCTGTAAATTAGTGATATCCAGTCGTTGTTTGTAGTTTCGGATTTGTGGTAAATCAACGAAGGGCATTTAGCTTAGTGGTAGAGCGCTTCATTCACATTGAAGAGGTCACTGGTTCGATCCCAGTAATGCCCACAATGGCTACATCTTCATTAGAAATTTCAAATTTGCTAATTAGTAATTTTCCTCTTTTGCTGAGTAGTTTATTAACTGGCTTAATGGCATGTTTTGGTGTTTGGCTTGGATATAAACTCACTCAAAAACAAGCCGTTAGAGTAAATAAAATAGAGGCGTATGCTAATATAAAATCAAACTTACCTACACATTTTGCGAATCGACCCAACGAAGAAATTGATAGAATTTTTGGTAAAGCATTAATACTTGCTGAGCCGGAATTGAGAAATTTATTAGAATATTATAGATATATAGTTATAGCTTATAATGAATCATTTAAAATACACAAGGAAATATTAAAGGATAATATTCAATACGATGAATACAACCTTATTGTTTATGACAAATTTAAACAGGCTGAATTTTTCAAAGAAATAAAGAAAGACAAAAAAATTAACAAAGCTTTAATGGTAATAGAGAATCTTATGAAAAAAGAATTAGGAGAATCTATGGTTATAGATTCAAATGAGATAAATGGAGCAAGTGATTATTTGAAGAATATCATTAAGGAAATTGATTCGAAAAGGGTTGTTTCTGACGAAGCTTATTCAAAATGACAATTTTTATAAATTAACTTTATGAAACGAGTTTTTATAATTCATGGCTGGGACGGATATCCTGAAGAGGGCTGGTTTCCATGGCTTAAAAAAGAGTTGAAAATCAAGGGTTTTGAAGTTTTCGTTCCTGCAATGCCGGATGCTGGGGAGCCGAAAATCGAGACATGGATTCCTTTTATATCCCAGCTTGTCGGCAAGGCGGATGAAAACACTTATTTTGTCGGGCATTCCATTGGTTGCCAGGCAATTATTAGATATTTACAGACTTTGCCAGAAGGTATGAAAATCGGCGGCGCGGTTTTTGTGGCTGGCTGGTATAATTTGCGCAATTTGGAAACCGAGGAAGAGAAACGAATTGCCGGGCCGTGGGTTAACGAACCGCGGGATGACAAGAAAATCCGCGAGGCAGTTAATCGCGCTATCGCGATTTTTTCTGACAATGACCCGTGGGTTTTGCCTGAAAATCAAACAAGCTGGAAAGAATTAGTCGGTGCGAAAATAATTATAGAACACAATCTAGAACACATTAACGGCGAGGCGGGGATTATGGAACTGCCTTCCATTCTTAATTCCGTTCTTGAAATAACCGGAGAAAAATAAAATATGTATAATCTTTTATTACTTCGCCAACAGCTTAAATTAAAATCCGTCTAAAAAGGGCAAAAATTTTGGAATTGTTTATCGATAATGCTATAATTTCTTATATATGAAGCCTAATTCCTTTACTCTTATCGAACTTGTTATTGTTATTGCGATTTTGGCTATATTGGCGGCAGTGGTAGTCATAACAATGAATCCGGCAGAATATATGAAATCCGCTAGAGATTCCGCAAGAATGTCGGACCTCCAAACAATCCATTCGTCGATAGGTTTATATCAGGCTGACGGCAAATCTTCTATGGGTTTGGCTAATACTGTTTATGTTTCGCTTCCCGATTCTTCGGCAACTTGTACTAATCTTAGTCTTCCTGCTCTTCCCGCGGGCTGGAGTTATGCTTGTTCGACTGCGGCAAATTATCTCAAAACGGATGGCACGGGCTGGATTCCCATTCCTTTTTCCACAATCTCTTTTGGAAATATAATTTCCTCATTGCCCGTTGACCCGATTAACTCCGTTTCTTCCGGAGATTATTATACTTATGTTACGGGGGGTTCGTATGAATTGACGGCGGTTTTGGAATCTGCAAAATATCGTATTTCCGGAGATGACGATATAACATCAAAAGACGGGGGAGATTCGTTTGGCTTGTACGAAATAGGTTCAAATCTTACTATTTCTCCATTAAAGGATTCCGGGCTTATTGGCTATTGGAAATTTGACGAATTAAGCGGGTCAACTGCGATTGATTCGAGCGGAAACGGGAATAACGGTACGCTTTTTTCCAGCCCGACCCGGACTACGGGGAAAATAAGCAAAGCGTTGAGTTTTAACGGAAGTTACGTTTCAGCCAGCTCTTCAGCTTCTTTGACTCAATTCGGTCTTAGTTCTTGGATATATAAAACTTCCCAAGACAGCGGCCATGACGGAATTATAACTTCAAACGTTTTTAGATATCAGGTTGAGGGAAATGTTAAACCATACATTCAATTTACCGTTGCGGATGGCGATGGAACTTGCGCCGGAGCTGTTATTCCTTTTGGCGTGTGGCAGCATATTTTTGTTAATGTTAATGGCACCGCCGTTAAAATATATCAAGATGGCGTATTGACGGGAAACTGCACTGTTGGCGACGGCTCGTACAATGTAAACGCTTTACGTTTTGGAGCAGACGGTTTAAGCGGAATAGGAAGTATGGATTATATGGTTGGTAAATTGGACGATATGCGCGTTTATAACAGCGCTTTATCGGTAGCCGAAATAAAAGCAATTTATAATTCAACAAGATAATGTTTAATATTTCTAATCTTCGCAAACAGCTTAAATTTAAATCCGACCCCAAAAGGGCAAAACTCCTTCAAGGGTTTTTTAAGACTGGGAAAGGGGAATACGCCGAAGGCGATGTGTTTTTGGGTCTTACAGTACCTGAAACCAGGAAAATCGTCGGCGAATATAAAGACTTAAGCTTTAAAGAAATCCAGGAATTGTTTAAATCAAAAATTCACGAAGAGCGCCAAATAGCGCTCATGATTCTTGTTTGTAAATATGAAAAGGCGAGCGAAGCCGGAAAAATGGAGATATTCAAATTTTATTTGAAAAATACAAAATATATAAACAATTGGGATTTGGTTGATTTGTATGCGCCGAAGATAGTAGGGGAATATCTTTATAATTGTAAACAAGAAAACTACAAACGACAAACATTAAATAAACTGGCGAAATCGAAAAATCTTTGGGAAAAAAGAATCGCGATGCTTTCAACTTTTTATTTTATCAATCAAAAAAAGTTTGAGGACGCTTTAAAAATCGCAAAAATACTTTTAAACGACGAACATGATTTAATTCACAAGGCAGTTGGGTGGATGCTTCGGGAAGTGGGTAAGAGAGATTTGGCGCAAGAAGAAAAATTTCTTAAAAAACATTATAAAGTCATGCCCCGGACAATGTTGAGATATGCAATAGAAAAATTCCCGGAAAAAAAGCGGAAAATGTATTTAAATAGTTAAATACAGCGCCATTTTTATATCTTGTTTATAAAAAGGGGATAAATGCCAAGGTTAAAATTGAAAAACTTAATAAATAAGCTCTTTTTGAAAGCGTGATCTGAGAGGGTGATTTTTTGACTAAATTAGAAAAATATTGTATTATTTAAGTCTTAAGTTAAATTAAATAACCTATTTATATGCGGTAAACGACTCTTAAGAGGAGTGGTCGAACATAAAGTTTAAAGCAAATAAGTAGAAAATAAATAAAAATAATAAATAAAAATATGAATAAAAAATCTTTCGGTTTTGTAAGTGTCATTACAAAAACCTACGTCATTGTTGCCGCCATTGCATTTATTGTGGGCGGTTTTTTTGTTTTTGGAAATGTCGCGCAAGCGGCGACTTTAGAAGTAGGCCCTGAGAATACCTATTTGACTATTCAATCAGCTGTTGATGCAGCTTCTCCTGGCGACATAATTAATGTCGCGGCGGGAACATACACAGAACAGTTAAAAGTAAGTAAAGATAATTTAACGATTTTTGCCGTGGGAGGTCAATCTTCAATAATTCAGGCGCCAAGTGAAGAATTTGCCAGTGTAAAAAGATTAGTTGAACTAAGCGGAAATGGAATTACGCTTGATGGATTTCAGATAGTTGGAAATGGAAAATCTGACCTTGCGAATTTTAATGGAAGTTATTTAGGCGTTCGTATTGAAGGATATGGGATAACGGTTCAAAATAACACAATAAAAGATTTGTTAACAGGAATACAGACGACAAGTTTAAATCCTACAAATCCTAATAATATCTTAAATAACACAATTTCGGGCGTGGCAGTTGGAATAAGTTTGCAAAATGATAACAATGTTGTTACTGGAAATAATATAACAGCAAATTCTACAGGATTTGGAATCGCTTCATTTAATACAACATTTGGGAATAATATTATTAATATAACCACGACAGGCGGAGCTGCAGCTGAAATTTCTGGCGGCGCCGATCCATATAAAGGAAGTATTCAAGACGGAATTAATGCGGTAAATGCTGGAGATACAGTTCGCGTAGCGGCAGGAGAGTATGTAGAAAGTCTTTCTTTAACTAAAGCGGTTAATCTTGCGGGGAATGGGACATCGACAACAGTTATAAAACCTAGTATTGCGGGGGGCGCAGTTATAACAGTAGATGTTATTACCGGTCCTATGACTATTTCAGGGTTTACCATAGACGCTAACAATAATGCTAATGAAAGCGGAATTTATATTGAGCATGGCTCCAGTAATATAACGTTCGAGCAGAACGATGTAAAAAATTTTACGGATAGGGGAATTGTTATAAATAATAGCAATGGCACTACAGTAAGGAATAATACTTTAACGGGATCTTCGGGGGATATCAACGCCGGTATTTATGTTGATAATGAATCCGAAAATAATTCAATAGATGGTAATACAATTGGATTGCCAACAAGCGGAGCGGGCACTCTTTATGGTGTGCTCTTTGCCGGTCCGAATTCAAAAAGTAACACAGTCGAAAATAATACAATTAATGGAGGCGCGCGCGCTTTTCAGCAAAATATTAATGTTTCCGGGGTTACGACTTTTTCCAATAATATAATTGGAAATACAACATCTCCATCATACGCTGGCATAGAAATTGATGGCGGTAGCGCGATAATTTCTGGCAATACAATTAAAAATGCTGTTCGGCCGATTGAAATTCAAGGCGCGGTTGATATAACAATAAACAATAACACAATTGATGGCGCGACTTATTCGGGAATTAATCTTGGCGCTTACTCGGGCGCGGCAGGCATACAGGGTAATAATATTCATGGAACAGTAAACGGAAATGGAATTTTAGCTCAAGCTGGCGGAACTAGCCTTAATATCGTGAAAAATATTATTTATGGAGTTACTGGCCGTGGAATTCAACTTAGCCCTGCGGCAAAAAATGCTAATATAGATGGCAATGAAATTTATAATGTGGCGGATTATGCTGCTATCATTATAGAGGGTGATGATAGCGATGGTGCTACTGGTGCAAAAATTAATAATAATTATCTTCATAATAATATAGTTGGCGGCGCGGCTATTAACGCGCAAACTGCGGAATTCAACAATAATACTATTGTTGATAATGGGTTTGGCATTGAAATGGGCGCGGCTGGAGCGGTGTTTGTATTGCGTAATAATACTATTACAGGCAATAATGATCCTGTTGGTACCATATGCAGCACATATGGTGTTTGTGTTAGTGCTCTTAGTATTTATAAGGGCACTGCTGATGCTGCAAATAACTATTGGGGAACTTCTTCTTCAACCGAGATAGCGGCAAAAGTAACTGATGGTGTTGTTTATGCTCCATGGAGCGGTGGTTTGACTTCTGAAACAAACGTAAATGCTGACGCTCCAGAAGTTATAATCGGCAGTAATGCGCCAACTTCGGCTTCAACTGTTGATGTGCCAAGCGATGTTACAAATGCCACATTAAATGTTTCCGGGCTTTTGGACACGGGCACAATGAGCGCGACTTTGCCGGGCGCGATTGCTATTAATGCCACAACAAGCATTGGAAAAATAATGGTTGAAATTCCGGCTGGCATACAAATAACCGGCGCTGCCGGCTGGGCGGGAGTTATAAATGTTCCACAGGTCAAATCAAATTCAACTGTTACCGTTGTTCCCTCATTGGGCAATACCGCCAGCGTTTCTTCGGTAATTGAAGTTGGTTTTGATGATATCAAATTAACTTTTGATAAAGCCGTAAGAATCTTAATTGCCGGCCAATCAGGCAAATATGTCGGCTATTCAAGAGGTGGAGTATTTACAGCAATCACAAATATTTGTTCGGCTGATACTCAAGTTGCCGGCGATAATTTGCCAACAGAAGGAGATTGTAAAATTGATGTTGGCAACGATTTAGTAATTTGGACAAAACATTTTACTAGTTTTGCAACATATACTCAGTCTTTAATACCTGTTACTCCGAGCACCAGTTATAGCGGTGGAGGCGGAGGCGGGGGAGGTTCGTCTGCTCCAACAACAATAACTCCAGTAGTAACAACTCCGGTTGTTAGCGCGCCAGTAATAGTTTCTCCAGCGGCGGTTTCGGAAATAATCACCGAGGGCCAAGTATTGGGCGCATCAACATTTAATTTTGCTTCTGATTTGCGGTTAGGTTCCAAGGGAGATGATGTTATCGAACTCCAAAACAGGCTTACCGCGGAAGGAGTATATTCCGGACCGATTACTGGATATTTCGGACAGCTTACATTTGCGGGGGTAAAAGCATATCAGGCAAAATATGGAATCTCTCAGGTGGGTAATGTGGGGCCGCTTACAAGAGCGCAGTTGAATAACAGCCAAGTGGCGGGAGCTTCGACGGTTAATATTGAAGCGATTCAAGCGCAAATAGCCGTTTTGCAAGCTCAAGTTGATGCCTTGTTAAAGCAATTACAAGAGTTGAAACAGCAATAGAAATTGAATGTTTGAAATCCCTCCGGCCGCGGCTGGAGGGATTTTTGTTACTATTGATTATTTTATGATTTTATGTTATTATAGAACTAATGCATAGAAAACTGGCCCATTTATTTAAAAAGTATTTTGTTCCGCACGAACACAATGAATACAAGCCGCATATCTTGCGTTTCAAGGCGACGATTTTTATTTTAGCGTTGGTTGTTTTGGCGGAGTTTGCATTTTTGGCGCAGACTTTTGTTTTCACTCCTGGAGGGGGATTTTTGGCGCAAATTTTAGAAAGCGTTTTGATTGAAGAAACAAATGCCAGCAGATCGGCGGACAACGTTCAAGCGCTGGAATTCAATCCTTTGCTTTCAGCCGCGGCTGTCGCGAAAGCCGAAGATATGGCCGAGAAAAGTTATTTTGCCCACACAAGCCCTGAGGGAATTACTCCATGGTATTGGCTTGATGAAGTGGGATATAAATACAGCTATGCCGGAGAAAATTTGGCGGTGAACTTTTCTGATTCAAAAGATGTTGTTGGCGCATGGATGAACTCTCCCGGCCACAAAGCGAACATTTTAAATAATCGTTTTACTGAAATAGGAATTGGCACAGCAAAAGGAATTTATCAAAACAAAGAAACCGTTTTTATAGTTCAATTTTTCGGTAAGCCGGCAGAAAAAGAAATGGCGGTTGCCGTTCCGGCAAAAACACAAAATGTTCCTGCAGTAAATGATGTGCAGACGATTGCCGCGCCTTCGGAAGTTTTGTCGGTGGAAACGGCGGCGATTGCGGTTGAAAAAATTAGCCAGCAAACCTTATTAGTTGAAGAGGCGATAGTTTCTCCCAGGACAAGAACTCAATATTTTTATTTCACTCTGATAGGATTAATTTCTTTAGCGCTTGTTTTAACCATTTTTGTAAAAATAAAAATTCAACATCCGCAAATTATAATAAACGGCCTTATTTTAATTTTTATCATAAATACGGTTTTATTCTTAAATAGCTATTTATTTGCCGCAAACGGCCAAGTTTTTTAAAATCTCCTATCTTGTTTATAAATTGGGGATAAAATCGGGACAATAAAATAAGAAATCCTTTTAAATAAAGGGTTTTTTATTTGCGTGGCGGGTTTAAATTAAATTAATTGTGGTTGACCTAAAGCAATAAATAAGGCAGAATTAAATAAAAGTGGTGGAAAGTGGATAACTATGGGGATAAGCATCCAATGTGGGGGACAACTAAAAATATGTTTATCGGAGAATTTAGCCACAATTTAGATAATAAAGGAAGAATCGCAGTACCGGCGAAGTTCAGAAATAAATTAACGGCGGGAGCGATTATCACGCGCGGATTAGACCGCTGCCTTTTTGTTTTTGATTCAAAAGAATGGGAAGCGCTGGCGCAAAAATTAATTTCTTTGCCGCTCGCGCAATCGAACTCGCGCGCGTTCACAAGATTGATGCTTGCCGGCGCCGCCGACGTTGAACTTGATAAGCAAGGCAGAATTTTAATTCCGGATTATTTGCGCGAATATGCCGGATTGAAAAAACAATCAGTGATAACCGGATTGTATAACAGGTTTGAAATTTGGGATGCGGAAAGCTGGAAACAGTATAAAGCGAAAACCGAAAGTCAGTCAGACGAGATAGCGGAGAAGCTTGGTGAATTAGGGATTTAGTGAATTAGATAATTGGTAAGATTTAATTATTAACAAAACAAATTAACAAATTAACCAATTCACTAATCATCCAAAATGCATAAGCCTGTTCTTTTAAAAGAAGTAATTGATATTCTAAATCCACAACCCGGTGAATTTTTCATAGATGGCACGTTGGGCGGAGGCGGACATGCGGCAGAAATTATAAAAAGAATTTCGCCGAATGGAATGTTTTTAGGAATAGATCAAGATAGAAATGCGGTAGAAAATTTTCAGCAAAACATAGAACCTAAAACCCAAAACCTAAAAACTATCAAATTATTTCAGGGCAATTACGCCGATATCCCGGAAATTTTGAAAAGTAATAAGTTGCCGAAAGCTGACGGACTGATAGTTGATTTAGGGTTGTCTTCCGACCAGCTGGAAAATTCGGCAAGGGGGTTCAGTTTTCTGAAAAATGAAATTCTTGATATGCGGTTTGACCCGGAGAGCGGAAGGCAGACGGCGGCGGAAATAGTGAACAGTTTAAATGAAAAAGAATTGGCGGACGTATTTTGGAAATACGGCGAAGAAAGAAATTCAAGAAGAATAGTCAAAGAAATCGTAGAGAGAAGAAGGAAAAACAGAATAAAAACCACGTTTGAACTGGCGGAGATAGTGGAAAGCGTTGTCCCTCGCCGGAGCAAGATACATCCGGCAACGAAAGTTTTCCAGGCATTGAGAATATATGTAAACGACGAATTGGGAAATCTGGAGAGATTATTGGGAAATTTAGGCGATATTTTGGCGAAAGGCGGACGGGCGGCAATAATATCGTTTCATTCGCTTGAAGACAGGCTGGTAAAAAACAGTTTCAGGAATATGGCAAAAGGCGGACGGGTGGAGATTCTGACGAAAAAACCGGTTGTCCCGTCGCAAGAAGAAATAAAAAATAATCAAAGGTCGAGATCGTCAAAATTAAGAGCAATTATATATGACAATAATTCAACCGCATAAAAACACAAACAGTTCAAATTTTTTAGTTTCTATTTTAATGATGTTCTGCGTAGTCGTGGCGCTTTGGGGAATATTTTTGTATAATCAATTGGTTGATGTTCGCCATGAAATAAGCGGCAAACAAGACGACATCCAAAAGGCGGAAGTGACGAACGCGGAATTAAAAAATTCTTTTTATAATCTTACCGGCACCGAGAGCTTAAAGTCGGCGGCAGACGCGCAAACTTTGATTTTGGAACAAAACCCGCAATACGTAAAATTGGGGGAGGTCAAACAGCTAACATCAAACTAACTATCAAATTAACAAATTATCTAATTTACTAATTAACCAACATGCAGTGGCGGATTAAAGGACTAATATTTTTTTTCGGCGCTCTTTTTCTTTTTTTAATTTTTAACGTTTATAGCGTTCAAATACAAAAAGGGGATTATTATTTGGCGAAAGCCAAAATGCAAGAAGAAGCGAGCGGAGGCTTTGAAGCGCCAAGAGGAAGTATTTATTTTTTGGATAAAAATAATAATTCCGTCCAGGCGGCAATGAATAAAGATTATCCGATAGTTTACGCCGTTCCGGTAGAAATTCAGGCGAGCGGCGAGTCGATTGCCTCTTACGCGGAGAAATTAAGCCCGATAACGGGCGTTTCGGTTGAAGAGTTAAAGGAAAAATTCGCCAAAGAAAGCGATAAATACGAACTTATTGTCGAAAAAGCCGTTTCGGGGCAAACGGACGAAATAAAAAATTTAAATCTTAAAGGGATTTACATAAGCAGCCATCTTTTGCGATTTTACCCGTTTGGAGATTTGGCGGCGCACATTTTGGGATTTTTGGATTACTCAAACGGTTTGGCGGAAGGCAAATACGGTTTGGAGTTGTATTTTGACGATTCGCTTTCCGGGAAAAGCGGCGGAGTCGAAGACGGCAAGCTTGTTTCGGCGGAATCGGGGAAAGATTTGATTTTAACCATAGACCCGAATATTCAAACGGAAGCCGAGGAAATAGTAAAAAATCTTATCAAACAATACGAGGCCGAAGCGGGTTCGGTAATAGTTCAAGAACCGAAAACTGGAAAAATTTTGGCGATGGCGGCTTTTCCCAACTTCGACCCGAATAATTATTCAAAATCGGAAATTTCAACATTTTTAAATCCGACGGTTCAATCGCTTTATGAACCGGGTTCGGTTTTCAAGTTAATCACGATGGCCGCCGGTTTGGACAGCGGGAAAATCACTCCCGACACCACGTACACGGATACGGGTTTTTTCACCGCCAACGGTAAAACAATCAAGAACTGGGATTTGAAAGCGAACGGCCTTCAGACAATGACGAACGTCATAGAAAAATCCATCAATACGGGCGCGGTATACGCGCAAAGGAAAACCGGACAGGATATTTTTTACAATTATTTGGTTAAATTCGGTTTCGGCGAAAAAACTCAAATATCTTTGCCGGGTGAAGTAAAAGGCAATTTAAACAATCTTAAAACTCCGAACGGCGGCAAGGATATCGATTTCGCCACCGCTTCTTACGGCCAGGGCGTGGCGGTAACTCCCATAGAGCTTGCCGGCGCGGTTTCGGCCTTAGCTAACGGTGGAGTTTTAATGAAACCGATTATTTTATCCAGTGATGAGCCGAAAGTTGTCAGGCGGGTAATTTCCGCGGACACCGCGAAAAAAGTCGCCCAAATGATGGTTTCGGCGGTTAAAGTTAATAAAATAGCCAACATTCCGAATTATTCGGTTGCGGGGAAAACCGGAACCGCTTTCGTGCCGGATTTCGGCGGCAAGGGATATACAGATAAAGTTATAAATACTTACGCGGGTTTTGCTCCGGCGTCCGACCCTAAATTTGTAATTATATTAAGATTGGATAAGCCTTCCGGAAGCCCGTTGGCCGGACAAACGGTAGTGCCGGCATTCCGCGAATTGGCGCAATTCATTTTGAATTATTACAATGTGGCACCCGATGAAATATGAGTAAGATTTTCATAAAAATTTTAAAAGTTTATCTTAAATTTCTGGCGAAAATTACCATCCGGCGTTTTAAACCGCAAGTGATTGGAATTACCGGCAGCGTTGGCAAGACTTCCGCCAAGGAAGCGGTTTTCGCCGTGCTTTCATCGAGAGACGGTAATCGCCAAAAAATCAGAAAGTCGGAAGGCAATTTAAATAACGAACTGGGTATGCCGCTTACCATTTTGGGTGATTGGTCCGAAGAAGATTTGAAATTGATAAGCCGGGGCCAGCCGGTCGGAACAAAAAAGATAAAAAAATTTCTTTTTTGGTGGAAAGTAATATTCGTGTCAAAAATAAGATTAATAAAGTCGTTTTTTTCAAATAAAGTTGTTTATCCGAAAGTGCTTATCTTGGAATACGCCGCCGATAGGCCCGGCGATATGAAATATCTTTTAGGAATGGCAAAGCCCAATATCGCCATTGTTACGGCCGTGGGGGAGATTCCTTCGCACGTCGAATTTTTCAGCGGTCCGGACGCGGTGGCCAAAGAAAAAGGAAGGCTGGTGGAATCGCTGGAGGCTGACGGATTCGCGATTTTAAATTACGATAATGAAGCGGTTATAAGCATGAGAGAGAAAACAAGCGCGAGAATAATTTCTTTCGGCTTTGGCGAAGGCGCGGACATGAAAATCGGTAATCTGGAAAATTTTTCAAAGGGGCCGGAAGAATCTTTGGAATTCGGTTCTTCTTTTAAGATTGAATACGGCGGTAACCTTGTGCCGATGAATTTAAAAAACACTTTTGGGAAAGCCCAGGCTTACGCTTCGGCGGCGGCCGCCTGCGTCGGGCTGATTTTCGATTTGAATCTGGTTGAAATTTCCGAGGCGCTTTCGCAAAATTATTCTCCAGCCAAAGGTCGGATGAATATATTAAAAGGCGTTAAGGGCAGTTACGTTATAAACGACGCTTATAACGCTTCGCCGATTTCAATGCAGGAAGCGCTTGAAACGCTTTCAAGTCTTGAGGCTAAGAGAAAGGTGGCGGTTTTGGGAGATATGCTTGAATTGGGAAAATATTCCATTGAAGCGCATGAATCTTTGGGAAGATTAGCCGCGAAAATGACCGATATTTTGGTGGCTGTCGGTCCGCGGGCGAAATTCGTGGCGGAAGCGGCAAGAAGCGAGGGTTTTCCGGAAAATAAAATAATGGTTTTTGATTCGGCTTCGGAAGCGTGTGAACCGGTTCAAAACTTGATTAAATCGGGGGATTTGGTTTTAATAAAGGCGTCCAGAGCTATGGGTTTGGATAGGATAGTTGAGGAGATTAAGGAAGTTGGCCCTGTCGTCTAGTCTGGTCTAGGACGCGTGGTTCTCATCCACGTAACATGGGTTCGAATCCCGTCAGGGCTGCATATGATTTTAAGGCATATATTAAAAGATAAATATTTAAGAATAACCGCCGCGCTTAGTGTCTTTGTTTTGTTTTTGGCGGCCGTGATTTTTTCTTTTGCCGGGCCGTTTAATGAAAAATTGATTCTTCATTTTGATTCTTATAACGGCATTGATTTATTGGGTGGGCAATGGCAGATTTTCGGAGTTTTGTTCGGAGCGCTGGCGATATTGGTTATTAATTTTTATTTAAGCAATTTTCTTTATCCACGCGACCGGTTTCTTTCATACCTTTTCGTTTTTTCTGGACTTTTGTTTAGCATCTTGATTTTAACCGCGGTATCGGTTATTATTTATGTCAATTAGCTTATAGGTTTTAGCTTGTAGGTTTTAGTGATTCACTAACACCTAACACCTAACACCTAACACCTAAAATGTTTGCAATAATAGAAACCGGCGGAAAACAGCACAAAGTTTCCCCGGAACAAAAATTAAAAATAGGGAAAGTTAAAGGCGACAAGGGCGCTGTTTTAAAATTCGACAAAGTTATGCTTTTGGCCGATGGCGAAAACGTTAAAATCGGAACGCCTTATGTTGAAGGCGCCAAAGTTGAGGCGGAAATCGTAAGGCAGGCGAGAGACAAAAAAGTAATCGTTTTCAAATATCATTCCAAGACCAGGTCAAGAAAGAAAAAAGGCCACAGGCAGGAATTTACCGAAATAAAAGTGCTTTCAATAAAATAAAAAATAACCCGTTGCGGGTTATTTTTTTAATTTCTCCTTTCAAGGGCGTCGCCGAGAGTTTGGTCGTCGGCGAATTCTATTTCTCCGCCGGTTGGAATTCCTCTTGCCAACCGGCTTATTTTATTGGCGTAGGGCGCCAGTTCTTTGGCGACTATGGAAGCGTTTAAATCGCCGTAAGTGGTTGGATTGAACGCCAGAATTATTTCTTCGGCTTTTTTGCCGCTTTGTTTAATCAAACTTTTTAAATGATTGAGCCGGAGCTTTTGAATACTTTCGATAATGCCGGCTTTGGAAATTTCGCCGAAAATCAAATAAACGCCTTTGAATTTTTTTGTTCGTTCAAGCGATATTAAATCGGTTTCCCGTTCGACAATGGCGATTATATCTTTATGCCGGCTGGTGTTGGCGCAAATATCGCATAAATTCCCGTTGCTTGCGGGATTTTGATGCACAAAAAAACACCGGCTGCAAATTTTCAACCGGCCTAAATCCGAGACCGCCTTGGCGGTTTCGTCGATATTGTTTTTTCCGCTGTTTATTAAGTGAAATGCCAGGCGGGTGGCTTGCCTTAAGCCGATGCCGGGCAGAGCGGAAAATATTTTGATGAATTTTTGAATTGGGTCCGGAAGCATTGTTTTGCCCGCTTTTTGCGGTTATTATTAAGCATAATGGAAATTCGAAATTTTGTCATTATTTCTCATATAGACCACGGGAAGTCTACTTTAGCGGACCGGCTTTTGGAAATTACCGGAACCGTGGATTCGCGCCATATGAAGGCGCAGTATTTGGATAGCTTGGAGCTTGAAAGGGAAAGGGGAATTACCATCAAAATGGCGCCTGTCAGAATGAATTATGTTTTTAATGGTAAGCCTTATGTTCTTAATTTGATTGATACGCCAGGGCATTCGGATTTCGGCTATGAAGTTTCACGCGCGCTTTCGGCGGTTGAAGGCGCGATTCTTTTGGTTGACGCGGCTTCGGGCATCCAGGCGCAGACGCTTGCCAATTTTGAATCCGCCCAAAAAGCGGGCTTGAAGATTATTGGCGCGGTAAATAAAGTGGATATGGCTTCGCCTGAACAAATTGAAAGCGCTTTAAGTGAATTATCGCGTTTGTTAAACGTTAAGCCGGAGGAAATTTTTAAAATTTCCGGCAAAACGGGTTTGGGGGTAAAAGAACTTTTAAACGCGGTTATTGAAAGAGTTTCGGCGCCGTCAAAACATGGCTCGGCAACTCAAGCTCTTATTTTTGATTCTTTATACGACGAACATAAAGGCGTTATCGCTTTTGTCAGAGTTTTCGGTGGAAGTTTCAAACCCGGAGAAGATACGAAACTTTTAAGCAACAATAAGCAGTTTAAAATAAAAGAAGTCGGTTATTTTTCGCCGGCGCTTAAAAAAGAAGATATTTTAAATGAAGGCGAAACCGGTTATATCGCTACGGGGCTTAAAGACCCTGATTCGGTTAAGGTAGGCGATACCATCGGCGAAAAAGCTTTGCCCGGTTTTAAAACTCCGCAGCCGGTCGTTTTTGTTTCTTTATATCCCGAAGAAGGCGACGATTACGATAATTTAAAAGTCGCGCTTAATAAACTTCGCCTGAACGATTCTTCTTTTACAATTTTTCCCACAACCAGTGAAGCGCTTGGCAGAGGATTCCAGGCCGGGTTTTTAGGCAAGCTTCATTTTGAAATCGTGGTCCAGCGGCTCGAAAGGGAATTTGGCGTAAAAACAATAAACAGTTTTCCTTCGGTTTCTTACAAGGTTATGCAAAGGCAAGGCGATTGGACGGTCATAGAAAATCCGAAAGATTTCCCTGATGATTATCTTAAAGTTCTCGAGCCGATAACGGCGATAAAAATAATCGTTCCATTGGCTAAATTAGGCGATGTTTTAAAACTGAAAAATTCTTTCAGGTTCAGCCAAATGGAAACCGAAATAAACGGCGAAAAAGTGGTTATCTCGGCGACTCTTCCATTGGCGGATTTGGTTTCCGATTTTGACGACCAATTAAAATCCGTTTCTTCGGGGTTCGCGTCTTTCAGCTATAACGTTGTCGATTACCGTGAGGCGCAAGTCCGGCGTTTGGATATACGAATCGCCAACGGCATTGCTCACGGCTTAAGCAGAATCATCCCCGAAAAAGACGTCGAATCGATCAGCCGGAAAATGGTTGAGAAATTAAAAGAACTTCTGCCAAAAAAACAGTTTACCCAGGCTATTCAGGCGATGGTGGGCGGCCGGATAATCGCCAGAGAGACCATTACGGCTCTCAAGAAAGACGTTGCCGGTTATCTTTACGGCGGCGACCGTTCGAGAAAAATGAAGCTTTGGAAAAAACAGAAAAGAGGAAAGAAAAAGCTTTTGAAAATGGCGGAAGGAGTCGAAATTCCTGTAAAAATCTTCAAGGATTTGTTAAAATAAGATTTATTGATATGGCAAAGCCCTGGCTTTTAGCAATTTTAGCTTTAGTTTTAATCGGCATTTCAGTGCAGGTTTATTTTATTTTAAAAGAAAGCAATGGGCTTAAAAAAGATTTGGACGATTTAAACGGGCGGATGGGAGCTTTAGCTAAAGAAAATGCCAAATTGAAATCAGACATAGAATATTTTTCCATTCCGGAAAACTTGGAGAAAGAATTAAAAGCAAGATTTAATTACAAAGATGCGGGGGAAGAAATGATGATAGTTGTGCCGTAATAATTTTATTTTCCCTCAACCCGCTTCGCGGGACACCATGCCCGCTCGCCTGCGCAGGTTTCGGAGAAAACAAAATTATTACTTATTTAAATTTGAAATATGAACAAAAAAAAGATAACAATTTTAATATTAGCCGCGGTTTTCGTGGCGATAATCAGCGTGATTTACTTAAGATTTTATCCAATCGCTTTTGTCGGCTGGCAGCCGGTTATATATGGCGATTTCAGTAAAAATTACAACGCCGCGGTTTTTTATTATGAAAAAGCTCTTTTGACTTACAATAAAAACAATTCCGAAATAATTAATTCCTCGGAAGTAAGAAATGAAATTAAGCGCGCGGGGCTTGAGGCTTCAGTTGAAGACATAATCATTTTGAATGAGCTTGAAAAATTCTTTTCAGGTTTGGAAATAAAGAATCAAATGGATAAAAATATCAGCGCCGCCATTGGAGGTAAGGATGTGGAAAAAGAAACGGAAACTCTATACGGTTTATCGAGCGGCCAATTCGTTAAATATTTTTTGGAGCCGCAGGCAAGAAGGGAAATTTTGGAAGCCAGATTGCATTTGGAAAATGTTTTACCGAACGGCAATTTTGATCAATGGCTGATAGATGCCAAAAGACAGGTAAAAGTCATGATTTTTTTACCAGGCTTTGAATGGAAAGACGGAACGGTTATTATTAAGAAATAAGACATAAGGTATAAGAAATAAGGCTAGCGGGTGTAGTATAGTGGTAATACGCGACCTTCCCAAGGTCGAGTCGTGGGTTCGATTCCCATCACCCGCTCAAAATGAAATATTTATCGTCTTTAAAATCCAAAAATCTTTCCGGACAAATCTGCCTTTTGCGGGCGGACTTTAATATCGAAAAAGAAGAACTGTCGGGGAAAGGCGTTCATCCGCGGATTTCGGCAGTTTTACCGGCGATTAACTTTTTAATTGAAAGGGGAGTAAAAGTTGTTATTTTGAGCCATCGTGGCCGGCCCGACCCTAAAACCTATAAACTAAAACCTAAAACCTATACACTAAAGCCGTTTGCGGCTATTTTGTCGGGTCTTCTTAAAGAACCCGTTGAATTTATTGAACTGGATAAAATGAATAGTCTCAAAAAATCGGACTTTATAAAATCATGGAACAATATTTTCCTTTTGGAGAATTTGCGGTTTAATCCTGGCGAAGATAAAAATGATTCAAAATTCGCGAAGAAATTGTCTTTGTTGGGAGATTTTTACATTAATGAGGCTTTTGCTTTTTGCCACAGGCCCGCGGCGTCAGTGGTAGGCATTCCGAAATTATTGCCGTCTTATGCCGGATTTTCTTTGGAAAGCGAGATTAAAAATCTTTCAATGGCAATGGTTAATCCGAAAAAGCCTTTAATAGTTATTTTAGGTGGCATTAAAGTCGCGGATAAAATCGGTTTGATTAAAAACTTTTGGAAGAAAGCCGATAAATTCTTAATCGGCGGGGGAATAGCCAATACTTTTTTTGCCGCCCAAAAAATGCCAATGGGAAATTCTTTATATGAAAAAGATAAAATCGTTTTTGCCCGAAAATTGTTAAAATCCGCAAAAGTGATTTTGCCCGTTGACTCGGCCATTAAAGGCGGTAGTATCTTAGACATCGGTCCGGAAACCGAAAAAGAATACACAAAAATCATCAATAGCGCCAAAACAATCATTTGGAACGGTCCAATGGGTTATATTGAAGATAAAAAATTCAGGCATGGCAGCGAAGCAATTTTAAAAGCGATTTTGAAAAGCAAGGCGTTTAGCGTTATTGGAGGAGGAGAAACAACGGCCATCCTTAAACCTAAAACCTATAAACCAAAAGCTAATATATTCATATCTACCGGCGGAGGAGCGATGTTGGAATTTTTAGCGGGTAAAAATTTGCCTGGAATAAAAGCATTAAAATAAAAAATAAATGAATCCCACACATAACTTGTTGTGGGCTATATAAATAGAAAATTATTAAAATTGTATATTCAATAACTGATTGAAAATTTGTTGATTGTACAAGTTATGTGTGGGATGAAAAACATTATTATTTTATATCACGACGATTTAGACGGATTTGGAGCTGCTTGGGCGGCTTGGAAAAAATTCGGCAACAAAGCCGATTATTTGGCGGTTGATTACACCAAATCGATGCCCACGGGTTTGAAGAATAAAGAAATTTACATACTTGATTTTTGCTATCCGGAAGCTGAAATAAAAGCGCTTTTAAAAAACAATAAAAAATTAGTTGTGATAGATCATCATGTAAGCCGGAAGGAGATTTTTAAGCTTTTAAAAGAATATGTTTGGAATATAAACAGGGCTGGTTGCGTTTTGAGCTGGAAATATTTTCATCCCGGTAAAAAAATTCCCAAATTGATTGAATATGTCGAAGATATCGATATGTGGACTTTCAAATTGAAAAATACCAATGAAATAACCTTGTTTATGGAATCGTTGCCCAGAGAGTTTAAGGTTTGGAATAAAGTCGCTTCCGAAATGGAAAATAAAAAGAAGTTTTCGAGATATTTGGAAAAAGGAGAAGCGATAGCGGGTTTTGTCGATAAAATTATCGAGATTATTGCTTCGAATTCGGAAAACGCCATTTTTGAAGGCAAGAAGGTTAGTGTCGTTAATTCGCCGAATTTTAATTCCGAACTTGGAGCATATTTGCTTAAAAAAACAAAAAATCCGATAGCTATAATTTGGTCGCTTAAAAACGGCGTGATAAGAGTTTCTTTGAGGTCGTTAAAGAGTGTGGACGTTTCAAAGTTGGCGCAAAAATACGGAGGCGGCGGGCACAGGCAAGCGGCTGGATTTTCTTTGAGCGCCGAACAACAAATTCCGTGGAGAACGATAAAATAGTATGAATCCCACACATAACTTACACCCGGAAAAAGTTGTGCGTGGATTAAGTAGAATTAATTAAAAATTATTAAAATTACACAATTTGAAGACTATGCTATTTATATTGTGTAAGTTATGTGTGGGATGAACAAAAACATTTTCGGCAATTTTAAGGATTTCGATTTGGCTTTTATAGACACTGAAACAACTGGCAGGGGATTTGAGCATGAAATAATTGAGATAGGAGTTGTCAGGGCAAGCGCTTTTAATCTTTCTATCTTGGATGAATGGGAAGTTAAAATTAAGCCGAAAAAAATTGAAATTGCCGAAGAAGAAGCGCTTAAGATAAATCATTACAATCCGGCGGATTGGGAAGGCGCGATTGAAAAATGCGACGCGATGAAAACGTTTCTTGAAAAGACTGAAGGCACCGTTCTTGTCGCTCATAATTTACCTTTTGATTGGTTTTATATTCATAAAACTTTAAACGAATGCGGCCTTGAGCCGACTTTTTGGTTCAAGGGCTTGGATACGGTTTCTTTGGCATGGCTTAAGCTTCGCAACGACCCGGCGATAAAGTCTTTAAGCTTTAGGGAATTAAATGATTACTTTGGTATAAAAAACACTAAACCGCATTCGGCGATGGGCGATGCCCGCGCGGTTTATGACCTTTTTGCCAAATTATCTGAACTTAAATAACGTATTTAATTAAATCATTGATGCTATGTGGCCACATAGCATCAAGATAGTGATAAATTATTGATATGAGAAACAAGTATTATGCTTATTTTGTTCCGCGGACGGGGGAAAGCGGAATTGTAAATAACTGGAAAGATTGCGAAAAAATGGTGAAAGGCGAAACAGGCGCCCGCTTTAAAGGTTTTGCCGATAAAAAAGAAGCGCAAGAGTGGCTGGAAAAAGGCGCTAGTTACGATTCTAAAAAAGACCTTGAGCCTGGCATTTATTTTGACGCTGGCACTGGCAGGGGAAAAGGTGTTGAGATAAGTGTGGTAGATGAAAATGGCACTAACCTTTTGGCAGATGTTTTGCATAAAAAAGAAATTAACGAATTCGGCAAGCATCTTCTTAAAAACGGAGAGACAAATAACTATGGCGAGCTTTTGGCGTGCAAATTTGCTTTGGAAATAGCATTGGAGAGAAAAGTGAAAAAAGTATTCGGCGATAGCAAGCTGGTAATAAACTATTGGTCAAAAGGGTTTGTAAAAGAAGAAAACTTTTCCCGGGAGTTTTTCGAGCTTATTGATGAAATTATGAATTTGCGGAAAAAGTTTGAAAAAGGTGGCGGAGCAATAATTCATATCTCCGGCAAAGACAATCCTGCGGATCTGGGGTTTCATAGATAGAGTTTTGACAAAATTTGATAAAATAGTTATAATATAGAAAATCGGCAAGTCAGACGGTTACTTCCCGCTGTAAGCGGGAGGAGGAAAGTCCGGACACCCTCTTTGCGAAAGCAGAGACAAAAAGGTAGCGGCTAACAGCCGTCGGGAGTAATCCTAGAGGTGCGAGCAGAAACGTTCCGGTTCGAAAGGATCGGGAAAGCCCAATCTCAACGTAGCAGGCTTAGTTCCGCCATAGAGATAAGAAAGCGGAAATGAAACGGCTAAATCCTTATCGGGTGCAAGGTCGTATTCTTCGCGAAAGCGAAGAAGGTACCGCAAGACTCTGAGAGTAATTTCAGAGCTAGATAAATTATCGTCTTGTCCCATACATAAATTATGTGTGGGATAATACAAAATCCGGCTTATGACTTGCCGGTTCAAGAAGCCCAGTATCGCAAGATACTGGGTTTTTTGTTGGTTTTATGGGCGTTTCTGCCTAGAACGCCCATAAAACACTAAAAGTAGAGCTTGGTTAAATTACACATTATGAGAATATTACAATAATGAGAAAATAACTGAACAAAACTCGACATGTTCATAGACAATAATCTAATTAGCCAATTTGAAAAATACCTTCATTCTGAGTTTTTAAGCGAGGGCACAATTGATTGTTATATTCGTTCTATTCGGGCTTTTTGTCTCGGCATAGAGGTTGGCGGTCTCAATAAAGAATTTTTTGAAGGCTTAAAAGTCTCTAATCTTGATTTAAGCACTTTGTCCCGCCATATTTTTGCTATTAAGAAGTTTGGCGAGTGGCAGGGCTTGGACTTAAAATATGTAAAATGTAAAAAGAAAAGGTTTTCAAACCCCGATTATCTTGAATTTGAATCGGTTGAAGCAATTAGGCGGTTGCAGATATCTACGCTTCAGAACTTGCGCGACAGAGCTTTGTTCGAGTTTTTATTAAACACGGGTTGCCGTATCAGTGAGGTTTTAAGATTAAAAAGAAAAGACTTGGCAAAAGAAATGGACGTTATCGGTAAGGGTAATAAATTAAGAACTATTTTTTTAGGAAATGCTTTTGACTGGGTTTTTAGATATAACAGCGAAAGAAAAGATAATAGTGATTTATTGTTTGTTAGCCAGCATGGCAAGGTTTGGGGGCGTGGCAATGCTTATAATGCTATTAAGCGTTTAGGCAAATTGGCCGATTATAACAAAAGCCTTCATCCGCATTTGTTAAGGCATACTTATATAACTTATATGGTTCGCGCTGGCGTTGATGTCCGCACTATTCAGGAGTTGTGCGGTCATGAAGATGTTGAGACTACTTTAAGATATGTGGCGGTTGATAAAAAGCAAAAGGTTTGGGCTAGTCAGGTTTTTCAGAATTTGGTAAGTCGGAAATGTTACGCGCCATAATTAAAGAATTATTTAATTTTAAACCAAAAACCTCCGATATGGAGGTCAATGGCAGTAAGAAAAAATTAATTATCTAGCAGGGTTAGGTCTATCGGGATGAAAGACATGGGCAGTTTGTTGTTCTGACTTACTTTCAGTTACAGCTTCTTTAATAATTTCTAATATTCCCCTTATATCAGATAATGTTTTTTCTTTGGCATTTCCACCTTGAAAAAATGCAGCAATTAATTCTTTCTCGTAGGCATTAATCATTTTATTTATTTTAATTATTTTAATCTTTCGGCCTTTATATCGTTATCTTATTACAACTAATTGTTTACGCAATAGTAATGGCCAAAAAGAAATGTTTTATACACTATGAAAAGTAAGGGCAAATTTGATAGAATTTAAGTGCTAATTCTATAAAAACACGTAAAATTTAAATATTGTTTAAGTGGCATGTTTAAAGGGTTAAAGGCAATAGTTCTTACTATTACTAATTCTACAATTATATGATAAAATACTAAAAATGGCTTAAAACAAGGGTTTTTGTAAAAAATGATTATATCAAATTAATAAATAATATTTTATGAAAAAGGGTAGGATAATTCCAACTACAAGCACAAATCTTAGGCATAAATGGTTAGAAAAATTAGGTGGCATAAAGAATGTTTCTGTCAGGAATAAAGAATGGCTTATTCTTTTACAGGAAGATACAAGAAATTCATTAATGATAGAGGGGCATTTTGTAACTCGTGCAGACCTTGCAGATGTTATAGAAAATTCTAAATATTCAAAACATGAGCATAAAATTCTTGGATATTTTGATGCGGCGGTGGCCAGCTACGAGCTTGCATTTCAGCAATACAAAAATAAAGAATTTAAAATTACTAAATCTATTATTCAACAGGCGCATTCTCTTATGTTTAGAGGAGACCCTAATTTTAGTTGGACACCAGGGGAATGGAGAAAAGGAGATATTAAAATTACAGGAGCAGAAATTGCAACATCATCTCCATTTAAAATAGAAAGGGATATCGAGAATTTAATTAAAATTATAAATACTCCCGAAAAAAATTTAGTTCGTAAGGTTGCTGTTGTTCATGATGTATTTGAACAAATACATCCATTCCCAGATGGAAATGGCAGAGTTGGTAGAATTCTTTTAAATTTTATTCTCGTTGGACACGGATACCCTAATATAGCTATTAAGGGTTTTGGCAAGGACTTAAAATTATATATCGATGCGCTAGAAGAGGGTGATAGCGTTGTAGGCAAGTTATTAAGTAAATCTGGGAAAGTAAATCCATTTACAAAACCATTAATTCAATTGGAGGATTTAATTAGCAAAAGCATTGCTATTGCTTTAGATGTTATTATATGCACTCGCTATAATGAGATAAAAAAACTTATGACACTTGAAGAGATATCAAAAACTTTAAATATATCCCTTTCTAGTCTTAGAGTTGCTTGTGCACAAAAAAAACATATTTGTTCAAAAATTGATGGTAAAATAAAAACTCACCCAGATTTATTTTATTTACCTGAATAATAAAAACAAACAAATATAAAAGTGACGTTTATTCTTTGGGGATAACTCGCTATTGATTTAAGGTTTAATTCGCCTTAAAATATAGTAAATAAAGGAGATTAATTCCTTGCGAAACTGGTGGCGATACAAAATCCGGCTTATGACTTGCCGGTTTTTTGTTATTTGATAATTACGGTATAAGCGCCACTGGGAACTTGGCTGAAATTTTCAGGCAAAACGTAGAAGATGTTCTTGGCAAGTTGTTTTTCAAAAGTGAAAGTATCGGTGATAAACATTACGGTTTGAGTTGGCATTGGAATGCCGCGGACATTAACCCCGCCAGCTTCAACTAAAACGTATTTCGGCATTTCCTTGGGCAGAGCGTTTAATTGTTTGCCGATTTGAACATAGTCAGCTGCAAACGCTCCTTGCGTGTTCGGATTTTTGCCCCATTGGATGAAATAGGCGTAATAGGCCTGAGCGGTTAAAACTATAAACAATAAACCACAAACCACAAACAACGCCGTTTTCGCGTGCTTGTAGTTTGCAGTTTGTATTTTAATGTATTCATAAATTCGGACTCCGCCGATTCCCGCTAAAATAACTACTGGCGGGATCATAAGAATGGCGCGCAACGCATGAGGAATTCCTTCGTTGGAAATTACAACCGGAAGTATTGCTAAAATAAACCAGCCAAATAAAACCCAAAATCCAAGGCTTGAAGTTCGCCAGCCTAAAACTGATCCGCCCCTGAATTTTTTGAAAATATTAACAAGGCAATAAATAATTCCTATTATAAATAGTATTCCCACGGGCCAGAATAATTCCGGAGCGCCGGAAAGATTGTGCCGCCAATTTCCATCGCCGACAAAATTAAACATTCCCAAAGTTTTTATGGTATTCATAAATAGATCTCCAATGGGCGATTGCGAAACGCCAACTGAAACTTGAACTGTGCGGCCGAAAAAGTCAGCGGGATTTTGAAGGAAATAAATTCCAGTAGGCAAAGCAATTATAAACGTAGAGAGTAAGAAATAAGAAGTAAGAAATAAGATTTTTTTACGGGTTTGCGATTCCTTGTTTTTAAACCACCAATAAAAGAATATAATGGCTATCAGCAGTGGCATTACGCGGTAGGCGATATAAGAATAGAATCCCAGGCCGAAAAATATTCCACCAACAATAGCATTAAAGACATAAGGTTTAAGGTTTAAGGATTTAAAAGATTTAATTAGGAAATAGACCGCCCAAATCAGAAAAAACGGAGCCATTATGGCGCGGAAGCCGATTCGGGAGAAATTAATATGCCAAAAACTCGTGGCGAGAAAAAAAGCGGACAATAAGCCGATATTTTTGTTAAATAATTCTTTCGCCAAAAAATAAATTCCCAAAACCGTTAAAATGCCGAAAAGGGCGCTCGGGAAGCGTAACATCCACGGCTCGGTATTTCCTCCGGAAAAAGGCATAAATACTTCAAGGAAAGCCGCTTGAATATTCATAAACAGCCCTTCGCGGCCGTTATTTTCGGGATAGAAAATTTTGAAACCATCAAGCGATGGCAACTTTGAAATCGCTTCAAGAGCGTTGTTGCCGTTCATCGCTTCGTCGGGATAAAGCCCAGGGGGCAAATCAGTTATGTTGTATAGCCGAAAAAAAGCAGCTATAATTAAGATAATAGTTAGAGCGATTATTTTTTTATTCATTATGTTTAATTATAACACATTGGAAAAAGATATTGAAAGATTAAGCAAGGAAGTGATTGAAAAGAAGGGCTTGCCCGAGCATAAAGATACTTTGGAAAGAGATTTAGTGAAACAAGTGATAACTCCTTTGATTTTGCAGACAAAAAACAAGGCGGTTGCCGAGCCTATAGATAATTCTCAAAAGGCGTCCGATGCAGAAGAAGCGGGATTGCCGGACTATCTTGAGCATTCGCCGGTGGAAGCCAAGCTTCAGGTGGAAAAACTTGTCGAATCGGTTTTTAATGACGGCCTTGAAAAAACAATGAAAAAAGCCGTTTCCTCGGATGCTTTTGTTTTGGACGCTTTTCATGATGCGTTAACAGACAAACTTTACGACGAATTGAAAAATAGGAAATTGATTTAACAAATGGAAATTTATTTAATTATTTCCGCAATTTTAATAATAATCGCTGTTGCCACGGCCGCTTTTTTCTTTGTTCGCCATTTGAAAAAGAAAAGGCTTTTGCAGGCATTGGATCTTAAAATTCTTTTAGTGCGCTTACCAGATAAAAAGTCCGAGCAAAAAACTAATGAAGATTTCTTAAAAGAGATAAATTTATCTTCCCAGTTATTCGGCGCTTTGGCGGGATTGAAATCTCCATTCGCGCTCGAGGCGGCGGTTCATAACATAGGCGAAGAAATTCATTTTTACATTGCCGCGCCCAAAGACTCGATTGAATTCGCCAGCAGACAAATAGAAGGTTTATGGAGCGACGCGAAAGTGGAAACGGTAAACGACTATAATGTTTTTAATTCGGGCGGAGTTAATTCCGGAGTTTATTTAAAACAAAAGTCTTCTTACGTTTTACCGATAAGAACTTATGTGGAAGCGAACATGGATACGTTTTCCACGGTTTTAAGCGGACTTTCGAAAATCAATGAAATAGGTGAAGGAGCATCAATTCAGGTTTTGGTAAAAGCCGCGCCCGGTTCCGCCAAAAAAAGCATTTATTCGGCAATTGAACGGTTGAAAAAAGGGGAAAGCGTTGAGAATATTTTGAAAGGAAGTTCGATTAGCGTGAAAGACGTGCAAAAAGCCGTTTCCGGCGGCGAGGTAAAAAAAGAGGAAAAAATAATAGACAGCGAAGCGATTAAAGCGCTTGAATCGAAAATAAGCAAGCCGCTTTTGGCCGTTAACTTCAGGATTATGGTTTCTTCGCCGAGCCAATATCAGACAGACGCCATTTTGGAAAGCGTTTCGGGAGGCATCGCGCAATTTTCCGCGCCTTCACGTCAGGAATTGAAAATCTTAAAGCCCCGCGATTTGAATAATTTAATTTATCAATTTTCTTTCCGGGAGTTCGACGACAATCAATCGATGATTTTAAATACGGAAGAGCTTTCGAGTATGTTCCATTTGCCGACATTTTCGACCGAAGTGCCGAAAATCAATTGGCTTAAATCAAAAGAAGCTCCACCTCCCGTAAATCTTCCAAGTAAGGGCACTTTAATCGGCGAAAGTTTTTTCCGCGGAGAAAAGAAACCCGTTTATATTTCTGATGATGACCGTAAACTTCACGTTTACGCCATCGGGCAGACCGGTACCGGAAAATCGACTCTTATGACGAACATGGCGGTTGAAGATATTCGCCAGGGCAAAGGCATGGCGATTGTCGACCCGCACGGCGATTTAATAGAGAAAATTTTGGGTTTGATTCCGGAAGAGCGTTTTGAAGACGTGATAATTTTTGACCCTTCGGACCGCTGGCGTCCGATTGGCTTGAATATGCTGGAATACGATTTTAACCGGCCGGAAGACAAAACTTTTATTGCCAATGAGATGCAGGGCATTTTCAACAAGCTTTTCTTGGCAGAAACAATGGGCCCGATGTTCGAGCAATACATGAAAAACGCGCTTCTTCTTTTAATGGAAGATTTAACGGAGCCCGCGACCTTGATGGAAGTGGCGAGAGTTTTCACGGACCCTGATTTCAGGGAAAAGAAACTTTCGAAAACTTCAAATCCCGTGATAATCGATTTTTGGAGAAAGGAAGCCGTGAAAGCCGGAGGCGAAGCCGCACTTTCAAACATGACGCCTTACATAACTTCCAAATTTAATAATTTTACGGCGAACGATTACATGCGGCCAATTATCGGTCAGCCGAAATCGGCTTTCAATTTCCGCCAAATAATGGATGAAGGAAAAATTCTTTTAGTGAATCTTTCAAAGGGCAAAATAGGAGATATAAACGCCAATCTTTTGGGAATGGTCATCGTTGGCAAGATTTTGATGTCCGCTTTGTCGCGCGCCGACGTAACAAAAGAAAAACGCCGCGATTTTAATCTTTATATAGATGAATTCCAAAATTTCACCACCGATTCAATTTCGACTATTTTGTCGGAAGCCAGGAAATACGGATTGAATTTGACGGTCGCGCACCAATTCATCGCCCAGCTGGATGAAAAAATAAAAGATTCGATTTTCGGCAACGTTGGTTCGATGATTTCTTTCCGGGTCGGTCCGCAGGACGCCGAATTTTTGGAAAAACAATTCAGTCCGGCTTTCAATCAAAACGATTTAATGAATATAGATAATTACAACGCCTACGCGAAAATTTTGATAAACGGCCAGACTTCAAAGCCGTTTAATATAAGAACGGTCGCTCCCGAGGCGGGCAATATTGAAACGGGCGAACACTTGAAAGAAATGTCCCGACAAAAATACGGCCGCGATCGTCAGGAAGTGGAAGACGAAATTTTAAAAAGACTTAGAGAATAAAAAATGTCTAAAGCTTTTACCCTCATTGAACTTGTCATAGTTATCGCCATCTTGGCGATTCTCGCAGCAGTAGTGGTAATAACGATAAATCCGGCAGAACAGATGAAATCAGCCAGAGATTCAACCAGAATGTCTGATTTTGCATCCATAAAGTCATCAATAGGACTCTATCTGGCAGATGGTAAAACCACCATGGGTTCAGCCAATACCGTCTATGTCTCAGTTCCCGATTCTTCGGCAACCTGCGCCAATTTAGGTCTTCCATCCCTGCCCGCAGGCTGGAGTTATCATTGCTCCACAAGCGCAAACCTCCAAAAAACAGATTCCACGGGCTGGATCCCCATAAACTTCACCCAAATCTCTTTTGGTAATGTCCTTCAATCTTTACCAATCGATCCAATCAATACCACATCCACAGGCAATTACTACAGTTACGTCACCGGAGGCAGTTATCAGCTGGCCACGGTATTCGAATCATCAAAATACAATCAAACTCTTACTTCCCAATATTACACAATCGGCACAGCTACCAATCTTATGCCTACCGTAACATTAGTAGCTTCATCCACAGGTGTCACCATGAACCTATCCACCGCCAACGGCTACGCATTTATCACCAGTTCATCTCTTAACCTCACTCCATACATAAACAGATACGTCATCATCTCCGACGGAACAAATAACATCCAAGGTTTCATAAAAGCTCAAGGAAGCGGAGAGACATTGGGGAATGAGTTAATTGTTAATGGCGATATGGAATTAGATAGTAGTTGGGGTAATTACGGTTCATTAGTCACTTCAAATATTAGAAGTAACGAGCAAGCGCATGGAGGAATTTATGGTAGAAAAATAATATCTCCTAATGGATATGGGGCTACTCAGATTATTTCTAGTGTAAATACAGGAGCGCTTTATTTTGCAACTGGATATATTTATACAGCTGTAGGCGCGGGGAGATTTTCATATAAAAATTTGGCAGATAATTTCGGATATTTATTGACGTCAAGTTATAATTTTGCGTCTTGGACATCAATTGGTAATCGATATTTTACAATAAATAATATAGGTTTAAGAATAATTTTGGAAGCATGTTATGGCGGTTCATCTACTCTTTATTACGACGATGCTTCTATCAAGCAAGTCCTCACGCCCTCTGCTTCTGGCGTCACAATAACCAATACAAGGGGAGGAAGCACGTATAATTGGGCAACAAATTCGGGCATTAACCCCAACGTCGCAAGCTTTACCGTCACCGTAAGCCCATAGAATTTATAATTTAATACTTAGAATTTAAATTAATATTTGAGAATCTAAAATTTCTTAACAAAATAGATGCTATGCCCAGGCATAGCATAGATGTGAGGCGAGACAGAAAACAAATATATTATGATATTGATTGATGCTATGCCTGGGCATAGCAATATGTTATAATCCAGCAAGTTATAATGGATAAAAAATTAGATTATAAAAAATTTATAATATTGCCGCCGATTGGAAATTATTCTTCTCGTAAAGAGTGGGAAAATATTTGTTGGAGAAAAATCTTAAAATCCGAGGAATTGTTGAATCTGCTCGTTACGTCGGATGAGCGTCACGATTTGGTGATGCGTGTTGCTGCTATAAACGGCATTTCTGCGGGTAAAACTTATAGGAAAATCGGCGAAGAATTATGGCTTTCGCCGCAAACAGTGAGCGGTATAAAGAAGGCCTTAAGCGAAAAGCTTTATAAAAGTTATAAAGAGCGGAGCAAAACCGAGAGGAAAAAGAAAGTTTATAATTCTATTCCGAAACGCACCCCTAAAAAGGAGTGGCACGAGGGCACTCCTCGCAGGACAAAATACGGGACGATATATCTTCCTTAAGTGCTATGACGCGTCATAGCACTTATATATAATATTTTTCTTATTGTTTTTATAAGTGTTTTTTGGTATTATTTAGTTATGCATAAGAGCAATAAAATTCTCCTTAAAAACGGCCTTCGGGTGCTTTCTGTGCCGATGAAGGACGCTTTAACGACTACGGTCTTGGTTTTAGTTGAAGCCGGTTCGGAATACGAAAACAAAAAAAATAACGGCATCTCGCATTTTTTGGAACATATGTGTTTTAAGGGCACGGAAAAACGTTCCAACAGCCTTGATATTACTTCGGAACTTGATTCCATGGGCGCGGCTTATAACGCTTTTACTTCAAATCAATATACCGGTTATTATGCAAAAGCCCAGCCGAAACATTTCGATGAAATTTTAGACATTGTTTCCGATATGTACCTTAACCCAGCTTTCAATTCCAAAGAAATCGAAAAAGAGCGAGGAGTGATAATTGAAGAAATAAATATGTATGAAGATTTGCCGATGAGGCGGGCACAGGAATTTTTTACCAATTTGCTTTATGGTGACCAGCCGGCCGGATGGGATATTACAGGCAGAAAAGAAATAATCAGACGGATAAACAGAAACGATTTTATCGAATATCAAAAAAATAATTATTTGAGTAAATCGACCATTGTCGTCGTTGCCGGAAATTTTAACGAAAAAGAAGCGGTCAAAAAAATAGAAAAAGCGTTTTTCGGAATAAGAACAGGCAAAAAGAATCAGAAGCCGAAAACGATTGAAAAGCAAAAAGCTCCGCAGATTTTTTTGAAAACCAAAGAAACGGACCAGGCGCATTTGGTTGTTGGTGTCCGCGCTTTCGACATTTTCGATAAAAGAAAATATGCGATTGATTTACTGGCCGATATTTTGGGCGGGGGAATGAGTTCCAGATTATTCCAAAAAATACGCGAAGAAATGGGAGCGGCGTATTATGTAAGAGCCGATGCTGATTTGCTTAGTGACCACGGATTTTTGACCGTTTCCGCCGGAGTGGATAATAATAAAGTCAGCGAGGTGGTAAAAGCAGTGGTTGGAGAATTTGAAAGATTAGCGAAGGAACCGGTAAATAAAGAAGAACTTCAAAGAGTAAAAGACCACTATGTGGGAAATTTAATAATGGCTCTTGAAACGTCCGACCAGTTGGCGGCTTTTTACGGCGGCCAGGAAGTTATTGTCGGAAAAACGGTTTCGCCCGAGGAAACAATGAAGAAAATTCAGGCGGTAAAAGCCGAGGAAATATCGGCCGTTGCCAAAGACATTTTCAAAAACAATAAATTGAATCTTGCCCTGATAGGGCCCTTTAAGGAAAAACCGCGATTTGAACAAATTTTAAAATTCCGTTAAAATAATACCAATGAATAGATTTGAAGTTTCATGGGCGAGTTTATGGAGAATATTCTTTATGGCCGCGTTGGTATCGGCTTTATTCTTGGCGCGCGAAGCTTTAATAGTTCTTTTTGTGGCGATTATAATTTCTTCGGCGCTTGACGGAATAGTTAGCTGGCTCCAGCGCAAAAGAATTCCCAGAATTTTAGGAACTATTTTTATTTTTTTGACAGTGTTAGTAGCCTTTTCTCTGCTTCTGTACGCGATTGTCCCAACGATTATTTTTGAGCTTCAGAATTTTTTGAAAAATGTTTCTCGCATAGAATTGCCTGTTATCGGCCAATTTGACGTTTCTCAACTGGTGAATTTGGATAAGTACATTAACAGCTTAGGAAGTTTAGTAAGTGTTATTTTTAATGGCAGCGGTTCATTTATGGGTTTTGCTACCGCGGCTTTCGGAAATTTGGCAATGGTAATTATGGTTTTTGTGATTTCTTTTTATCTAACTATTAATCAATATGGCGTGGAAAATTTTTTAAGGGCTGTTTTGCCTGTTGTGAACGAAGAACAAGTTGTAAAAATTTACCTTAGAGTGAGAAAAAAACTTGGATTTTGGTTTCAGGGACAAATTGTCATAATGCTTTTAGTGGGAGCGATGACGTTTTTTGGCCTTTGGACGTTGGGCGTGAAATACGCTTTACTTATAGCGATTTTTACCGGACTTTTAGAAATATTACCGGTAGTTGGGCCGCTTTTAGCCGGCGTTATCGCTTTCGCGACAATTCTTCCGCAATCTTGGGTTTTAGCGCTTTATTCCATAATAGTTTTTGTAGTAGTTCAACAAATTGAAAATCATATTTTAGTTCCTTTGGTTATGAAAAAAGCCGTCGGCATAAGCCCCGTAGTGGTGATTCTTTCTCTTTTGGCTGGCGCTCAAATTGCCGGATTTATCGGCGCAATTCTCGCGGTGCCCGTAGCGGTTGTTTTTCAGGAAATAATTCTTGACTGGGAGAGAAGAAAAATGCGCGCCGGGAAACTAACGATTAGCTAATGGATAAAACTTTTATTTCAACAGCGATAGATTACGTTAATGCTTTTCCTCATATTGGCCATGCCCTTGAAAAAATTTTCGCCGATGTTTTCGCGAGAAGGGAGCGCCTGCTTGGGAAAGAGGTGTTTTTTTTGAGCGGAACAGATGAAAACAGCTTAAAAAACGTCCGGGCGGCGGAAACCGCGGGCATTCCGGTAAACGAACTGGTAAAAAAGAACGCCGATAAGTTCCTTGAGCTCAAGAGCGTTTTTGAATTATCTCTGGACGATTTTATAAGGACAACGGAAGAACGCCACGTTTTGGGCGCCCAAAAACTTTGGAAGGCGTGCGAAAAGGACATTTTTAAAAAGAAATATTCCGGGCTTTATTGCGTCGCTTGCGAAACTTTTTACAAAGAAGACGAACTTCCGGACGGCTGTTGTCCCGTGCATTTAACCAAGCCGGATTTCGTGGAAGAAGAAAATTATTTTTTCCGGCTTTCAAAATATCAGGATTATCTGAAAAATTTGGTTGAAAAAGAAAAAATAAAAATTATTCCCCAAAGCCGCAAGAATGAAATTTTGGCATTTATAAACAGGGGATTGGAAGATATTTGCATTTCGCGTTCGAGCGAGCGGGCGCATGGTTGGGGCGTAGACGTTCCGGGGGACCCGAGCCAGAAAATTTGGGTTTGGTTTGACGCTTTGGCAAATTACATTACCGCTTTGGATTTTGGCAAAGACGGCGAAAAATTTCAGACTTGGTGGCAGGAAAACGGTAAAAAAATACACGTTGTCGGAAAAGATATACTGAAATTTCATGCGGTTTATTGGCCGGCAATGCTTTATTCGGCCGGTTTGAACCCACCCGATATTATTTTCGCTCATGGATTTATAACCGTGGACGGGCAGAAGATGTCTAAATCTTTGGGAAACGTGATTGATCCGTTTGAATTGGTTAAAAAATACGGAGCTGACAGCGCGCGTTATTTCTTTTTGGCGGAATTTCCCGCTGTCGATGATGGCGATTTCAGTTATGAAAAGCTCGAAAACCGGTATAACGCCGATTTGGCGAATGGTATCGGAAATCTTTTTGAGAGAGTTTTATCCATGGTTTTAAAATACGGAGTTGAGAATATAAAAGATGTTAAAGCCGACGCGGCAATTTTGGATTTATACGGGCAAACGGAAAAATCTTATTCCGAGAAAATGGCGAATTTCCAATTTTACGAAGCGTTAAAAGACGTTTTGTTGTTCGCCGGCACAATGGATAAATATATTAACGATAAAAAGCCCTGGAGTTTAATGGATGATAAAAGCGAAGAGACTAAAAAAATTTTGGGAGGTCTTATTTTTGCTTTGGGAAAAATCGTTTTTTGGCTTAAACCGTTTATGCCGTCAAAAATGGAGTATGCGGAGAATTATATAAAAAATATCAGCGAGCAAAAAGAAAAACTTAATTTGTTTCCGAGGATAAGTTAGATAATATCTAATATTTAATATCTAGAATCTATTATGAACTTTAAGCCCAACTCCTTCACATTAATCGAACTAGTAATAGTCATCGCAGTCTTAGCCATATTGTCTGCAGTAGTGGTAATAACGATAAATCCTGCGGAACAAATGAGATCAGCCAGAGATTCATCAAGAATGTCGGATCTTCAGACAATTAACAGCGCCATAGGACTCTATATGGCTGATGGAGGCACAAGCATAGGTTCCACAAACACGGTCTACGTCTCCATTCCCGATTCTTCGGCTACTTGCGCCAATCTGGGTCTTCCCACCTTAC
>Ga0265297_10002201_pt1 | contig 41033 bp, 53 predicted proteins | sample Munlanlwell13791_FD_192502 | JGI IMG/M metagenome (GOLD analysis project Ga0265297, IMG submission 192502) | Leachate microbial communities from a municipal landfill in Southern Ontario, Canada - Leachate well 137-91 | ecosystem: Engineered > Solid waste > Landfill > Unclassified | place... | reverse complement strand
TAATGATGGTGTAAATGCAGAAACAAATACAATACGTATTGGTACTCAAGGTAGTGGAGCATATCAACAAAATAAACTTTTCCTAGCAGGAGCCTACGGCGTAACTCCCGCAGGCACAATAAACGTAGCCCTAGTAGACAGTAACGGGCAGTTTGGCAGCGTAGCTTCACTCGGTGTTGCACAAGGCGGCACAGGTGCAGCTACTATGGCTAATACAAATGGCGTTAACTATTTTAATGGAACAAGTATTGTAACAACGACTGTTGGAACCGCTGGGCACGTTTTAACATCTAACGGTGCTGGTTCGGCACCTACTTTTCAGGCAGCTTCAGCAGGTGTGACTTATGCCTCTGATGCAGAGACTTTAACTGGAACTGAATCTGCAAAGGCCGTAGCACCTTCTAATCTTAAAGCTAAATTAGGAACACAAACTAGTCATGCAATAGCAATAGGAGCAGGCACGACTGCAGCTATAAAATGGACTTCAACTGGCTCAGCAGGACAAGCATTGATTTCAGGTGGTTCTTCAGCTGACCCTAGTTGGTCAACTTCATCGATTCCTCTTTCATGGAGTAATATACTTTCAAATGCTACGTATGCATCTCTTGGTTATGATTATCAAATGGCTGTAGGTAATGGATATATTTGTTATTGGGATACAACTGGAGTAGGATCGTCTTATTTTTTACTTCCTGCAAGTGCTTCATGTTCTATTGGTGATCAAATTCATATTATTTCTCTTAATCCGTCAGGATTTCATGTATATCAAAATGCCAGTCAAAGTATTAAATATGGTAATGCTACCTCAACAACTGGAACTGCTGGAGGATGGAGAACTTCAAGTCTTTATCCCGATAGGTTGTACCGAAGTATGCAGCTGATTTATATTAAATCTAATACTTTTTTAATTACTAATTTAGTTGGTGAATTTTCTAGTTTTTAGGAGAATAAATGGCAAATTCTATTGTTTATACGGGTAGCTCAGTTATTTCTACTTATGATACTTCTGGAACTTATACATGGACTAAAGATGACAGAGCATTAACAGTAACTGTTATAGGATGGGGCGGAGGAGGCGGAGGTGGATCCGGAAGACAAGGTTCTACTACTGCTGCCGGTGGAGGTAATGGTGGAGGCAATGGTGGATGTTTTTTCTATAACCAATTACCCACTTCTTTTTTTGATGCAACTGAAACTGTAGTAGTTGGAGCCGGTGGGACTGGTGGTGCCGCTCAGGCTTCTGCAAGCACTAATGGAACTAATGGAACAGACGGAACTAATAGTAGTATAGGATCGATATCAACTACTATAGGAGTAGCTCAATTTGGAGATTCTTTAGGAGGAATACGTGTTACTGGAGCGTATACCGGTAGTGTACATAATTATGGAGGTGGCGGAAAAAATGGAGATTCAGCTGATGGCGGTTCATTTAGAATGTTCACTAATGCTCCCATGAACTTAACTACAACAGCTACATCAGCTATAGGTTTAACAGCAGAGGGAGGATGGGGAACAAATACTGCAGGATGGACTCCGATGAATCCATGGTATGGAGTTTATTATGATGGTGGAATGAATAATAACGCTCTTACTGCTACAGCAGGTGGAGGCGGTGGTGGTGCAGATTCAAGTACTGAAAGAACAGGCGGAGTTGGCGGCAATATTTATGACATACTTAGTAATTTGATTCTTGCTGGTGGAACTGCCGGTTTAGAATCTGGAACTATAAATGGTGGTAATGGAAATGGACAAGTAACAACAGGCGGTTTAATGACTGGTGGCACTGGCGGTGGCGGTGGTGGTGGCCAATCTTCTGGAGCTGCGGCAGGAGATGGCGGTGATGGTGGATTTCCAGGTGGTGGTGGCGGTGGCGGAGGAGGCTCTATAAATGGAACTAGCTCTGGCGCTGGCGGTGATGGTGGCGATGGAATGGTTATAATTATCGAACAGTTTTAGGGAGAGAACGATGTTATATGGTAATGCTACAAATATGTCACTTGGGGTATCGGCGGTTAATCCGCCCGATACGACTATAAGCAACAGGCCACCTACAGAAAGTGATTATGTAATTTATGATCTTAATCACTTATGGTTTGTTAAATATGATACGGGAGTTATCCCTTACGAAGTTTACTACCTTGCCAGTAAAGAGGGTTTAAGGGCTTCATGGATTAAACTATACCCACAAGGTGGTGGTGGATCTTTAACAACAGTAACTGATGATGCTAAAACGGAAGAACCTGATGTAAATAACAGACTGTATTTACTTGGTGGTAATGACCCGGGGTATCCTGCTGTGTACTCTAATATAGAAACCAGAAAAGAGAATGATAACTCAGTAGTTACTTTTCTGACTACTTCTGTTTATCAACCTACAACGGAAGAAGATGGCAGTGCCGGTGTGTATTCATTAGGTTCAGCAGATAATATCGTAGATGATAGATTTCTACATGGATATGGTACTTATTCTACTTTTTGTGGTTTAGGTGCTGGGCCTTTAGGCGTAGGTTGCGGACAGCCTCTTGTATGTACAGGTATCGGTTATAAAGCGTTATCTGTAATGGGAACTGAGGAACATCACACAGCCGTAGGTGCGCAATCTATGACATCAGCTACTGGCGGTGATGGTTGCACATGCCTTGGATGTTACAGCGGTTTTAATTTAGTAGACGGAAGCAGCGATATATTAATTGGATTTAATGCTGGCACTAATTATACGGCAAATGAATCCTGCAATATAATTATTGGAAACTGTGACGTTAATGCTGACAATAAAGTAATAAGGCTGGGATTTAATGCTGGAAATACAGTAGATACATACATCCAAGGTATATATGATTCTACAGAAGGTGCAGCAGCAAAAGTTGTTGTTTGTGGATCTGAGGGTAAGTTATCGACTAAAAATATACCTGCAACCGGAGCGACTGATTTTATAACTAATGACGGTACGGCTATTGTAAATGTAGACGAGGTTCAAATTCTAGGTGCAGACAATATCAATACTTCCAGCTTACCTGATGGAACAACAAATGTAGTCACGGTACATCTTGATAAGTCTATATTACAGCCAATGACTGCTATAGCGCCTGCTCCTGTAGGTATATATGCTTTAGGTACAACTGATTATATTACTGATCGTTTTATGCATGCTTATGGGCTTTCTTCAACGTATTTAGGATATCAAGCAGGGCCTATAGCCGGACCTGGTGGTGTATCATGCGTAGGAATAGGTAATAATGCATTAGATGCGGCTGCCGGAGCTTCAAATAACGTAGCAATTGGTTGGAATTCAATGACTAATGCTACAACTTCAAGTGGTTGTGTATGCGTTGGTAGGAATTCAGGATTAGCGCTAACCACGGGTAGTAACTCATTATTTTTAGGAGTTAATAGTGGCTCAACAACTACTACCGGTGGAAGCAATATATGTTTCAATACAGACGCTTCTTCGGCAACTGTAAGCAATGAACTTCGTATAGGATCTGCTACTGGAACAGGGGCAAAAGAATTAAACACAGCTTTTATTTGCGGTATCTATCAGAAACTACCCCCACAACATAAGAATTTAGTACTTATAGACTCCGATAATCAACTGGGTTCCATAGAAATGGGTGCTGATGGTGAAGTTTTAACCTCTCATGGCCCCGGATCAGAGCCAACTTGGGAAACTAGCGCTAGTGGTGCATATAGCACGGGAACATTTGTGCCTAATTTTCAAGCATATAATGGAGCTATTTATTCTGACTTGACTGGAGTTACTTATGATATCAAGACGGGTTCATGGGTTAAAATAGGTAAATTAGTTTCATATACTTTAACTTTATCTATAACTAATATTGGAACTCCTCCTGGCGCATCGTTAGTAGTTACTAATATGCCATTTGCCGCCGGAGCTGAAAGTGTAGGCAGTCTTGGAATTAAAAACGCTTATGTAGATAGCATGGCTGGATCAACAACTACAAGAATTAAATCAGGAAGCCAAGTTTTAGAATTTATGGCCTTAAGGGTATATTCTACCGGACGAGCAACAAATTCTCATTTAAATATGCAGACGACTTGGATATGGCAAGGCGCTTCAAGCCCATCTCCAACATACCCTATAGTATTTGTGGCAACAGGCACATATTTAACAGCTTAATAAGATTCTTTGTTCTCCTTAGGGGACTATTCTCCTTGCCAAGGCTCACTAGTAATAGTGGGCTTTGGTTTTTCAGGTATATAAATTAATCGTATAGATATTTAAAGCATACTCAGGAGTCGAAGACTCAAGAGTCGAAGACTCAGGCTCAGTAAACTCATTCATCTCGGTTATCTCGTCCGGTGAGAGTTCATTTAAGTCTACTGCTGTTGCTTTAATGGTTACTGATACATCAGGCGATGACCCCTTGGGCGCATCTACAGATTTGGAATGATACTTAGAACAAGATGACAAAGTTAATAACCCAAAAATAACAATACAAAATATTAAACGCATACTAGACATACGTATATCCATAAAATTCCAATGAATTTAAGCTACGTTAAACGTTTCTATCTGTGTACTTGCTTAGACACTCGTTGAAGAATTCATCTGTTAACGGCAAAACTGATTCGTATAACTCCCCTAAAGTTATCCAGTCTGCATACTCGGGATCTTTAGATACTTGGATAAATATCTGCTTCTCATTTTGAACTATCGTACCGTACGGTTCCAGAACATGCTTACTTGGATTAGTAAATCGTTTTAGTATGTTCAAGGTATTCTCCTTTTATTCAGGTTGTGGCCTTCTTCCTGCTCTATACTCTTTTACAAGTCTTATCTTTTTGAGTGTGTACTCAAATTTGTTTTTAGGCAAATCAGCCAGAGTTTCTATCTGCGCCCCTCTAAATATCTCTTCTACGTAATCCGGGCAGTGCGTTAACTCTTTTTCAAGTATATCGAGTTGGTCTTTGCTTATGCAGTCTGTTGATCTGTCTTTTGGGTTGTATAATGTTGGAGTTTGAGTCCCCTTGGCATAGATTAAACGATCATCAGCCATCTGGATTTCAGCAAGGTCATCCATGTAATCATCTTTTACGGATAACCCCAAAAGTGACATTAACTGTGTTCTTTTTAGGTTATTTATAGTTGAAGTAAAGGTAATGGGGTCATTGTTGGGTGGTATGACTCTGATTCTTGTCTCTGTCCATTGACCTGATGAATGACATATCTCTGTATGGAGTATAATTGGGCCATCAAGCAACGTTTCTGTCCACTGCCTTATGGCAAGCTGGTACTTACTTAAAACTGGAAGTACTACAGAAAGAATAGCATTGATGTCTGAGTACTCTTTTTGGAAGTATCTAGCTACTCGGTTATAACCAATGGGTGGATATTCACCCTGTGCTTTAGAGAGAGAGGTATTGAGTTCATTTACCTCATCTGACCTGTATGGGTCTTTTTTGAGGGACTTAGCTATCTCTAAAGCTTCTGCTTTTATCTCTTCTCTTACTGATTTTAAGAACTTAAGTTGTTCTTCAAAACTAACGTGTTCCATTTACTATCCTATTTAAAATCCTTAACTTTCAATTTCCAAGCAACCGGATTAGCACTCATAGTGTTAAATCTGACTAAGGGTTCTGATCTTGCAATAACTCCCTCTAGTATATAATTACCATTACCATATTTTCCACGAGGTTTAGATTTGACGAACGAAACTATCTCGTCCTCTGTCATTAAACCAAAATCGTGTGGAGTTTCTAGATTTAGCATTTCTGCAAACTGTGACACTTCCTCACGGGTTGACCAACGCCCATTCATATAAACATCAAAAAGTATGAATGACATATCTTTACGATAAATACCACCTGATTGAATACCAGCGCCAAAACCTTCACCAAAAAGAACTGCATTATGATTTTCAAACTTTTCATTTAATGGTTCAAGGTTTATTGTTTGAAGCATTTCTAACAATTTAGGATGCAATTGTGCATTTTTTGTTCGTCCCATAAAATCAACTGAATGACTATTAGCGATAGCACTATTGCAAAGTGATAGAATTCTAATATTAGTGCCATCTATCTTTTCTTGTACACGCCATTTTTTTTGAGAAGCGAATTCAGGGCAGGCATAACCGCCTTCCCCACTTGTGGGTTCGATAAGCTTATGGAACTTCTTGTTACTATCCATGTCTCTTTTCCAGAGACTATTTATTTTAGGATATTCCATATTAACTACCTTAATTGAGATAGAGTTTTATAAACACTTACTCTAGCATTTTGGAAACCATACTTCATTGCTAATTTAGGATCTTGCATATTAGCAGGTTTTACATCTGTGGTTATTGTATAACTATCTTGCGTTCCCTTTAGGGTTATAATTGCAGCAAGAGTAGGGCTAGAATCTTCGTTTTCCATAAAAGCGACACTTATACCGTGCTTATCAAAAGCTTTGCTTGTAGCCTCTTTATAGTCGTCTAGAATTGCAAACGTCTTACCATCTTTTTTGGATGTCCCTGACTTTTGTAGTGGTAGGAACTCCATTCTGGCATTGGCAAGTGCATTAGCTAGCTCTTTGGGTAATCTTGCGATTATATCCGGTTTAGAAAAGCCACCTCGTGTTTGTTCAAGAGCTTCTACCCTTGAATAAAGCTCTTCAAATGCTTTAACGTAATCTGCTTTGGTTTCTAGTTTTAAGTTCATCTCGACTCCGTTGATTTGTATTTATTCTCAAATAAAACAATAGCTGCAAAAAAAATACTAATATTTTTCCCGTTTTTACAAGCGCAAGAAGTTAGCTTTATATCCTTACAAACGAAATTCATCTCTTCTCTTTGCTTTATCTGTTCTTGGATATCTAATCTTAAAAGATTAATATTTTCCGTTGGGTCAAATGATACTATTTCCAGATTTGTCTGTTCCATTTATTTATCTTTCTTATAATTCTGCAAATCCTGCAATACATTTAATTTAATTTCTATGTTATTCATACGTTCTTGTAATAAACCATTTAGAACTAAAACCTCTCTTGAGTCTTTTATGAGTTCTCTGTTTAAGGCTACTATTTTACGGTTAGTCCACCAGATAACAACCACAAAGAAGATAGTTATTATGGTGGATATTAAGTGTATGTAGAAGATTGGGTTCATTTAGTATCCTTCTCATATATTATCCAATTAAAACCTATTGCGTTTAATTTATCTATTTTGTCTTTCGATAAAGTTTTACGTTTATAACAAGTTCGCAAACTATTTATCCAATTAGATAGTGAGCCTTTTTCTCGATATTTTTTTGATACTTTTATATTTATATGTCCATATTTTTCTTTATAGGCCAATAACTTTTCAAAGTTTTTATTCCACTCAACGTCTCGCGCATTCCATGAAAAACCTATTGCGTTTAGTTTATCTATTTTATCTTGAGGTAAAATATTATTTTTAAAATCAACTCGCTGTTTGCAAATCCAAGTACTTAATCCCTTAAATGTCATATCTTTTTGACATGGATTAGGATGTCCATGTTTAGCCATAAAAAGTAATAAATTTCCAAATTGTTGTTCCCAAGTTTGGCCTTTATCTCCATGCCAAGCGAACCCAATTGAATTTAATCTATCTATTCTTTCTTGATTTAAAATATTATTTTTACGTTCATTTCGTTGCCGAGATACCCATTTAAATAAAGAGATATATTTTTTACTTGTAGACGTAACTGCGGTATGCCCAAATTTTGTTTTAAATGCTGATAATTTTTCGAAATATTCATTCCATGTATCTATCTGAGGTATCCAACTAAAACCGATTGATTCTAACTTATCTATCCTGTCTTTGGGTAAGGTATTGCTAGCGAAGAACTCACGTTGTTTGCGCACCCAGGAAACTAATCCTGATGAATCCGAAACTTTCAAATGTCCGTGTTTGTTTTTAAAATTTACTAAAAGTTTAAATTTTTTGTCCCATGCGCCTTTATGAATATTCCAGCAAAATCCAATTTCATTTAATTTATTGATTCTATTTTTAGGTAATATATTTGAATTAAACGCTAATCGTTGATCAGAAGCCCACTGACCTAAAGATTTATATTTATTATTTTGTGGAACATTTACATGTCCATATTTTTCTTTAAATATTAATAGCTCTTCAAATCTTTCATCCCAGGTATTGGTTAATTTATCTATAACCTTGGTTATTATTGCGCTACGTAGAGTTTTTATATGTAAACTAGATGCAACGCCAACAATCCCGATCTTTTTATTTAATCGTTCATAATCAATTTTAGTTTTGCGTACGCTGCTTTTCTGTAAGTCGGTTATTATGCTTAATAACTCGTCGTCGTACTCCTGTAATGCTTGTAGGATATTCCAGATATGATGATATTTGGTATCGTTTAAAGCTTCCTCGAAATTCTCTTGTTTATTAGTTTCTAGAAAGATAGGAATTAAGATATAACCCTGTACCTTACCGTTATACTTGCGCATGGCTCGCCCTGCTGCCTGTATAACATCTATTTGGCTTTTCTTGGGTGACATAAAAGCAACCATGTCAACCGCTGGAACATCTACGCCCTCCGTAAGACATCTTGCATTAGATAAGACGGCAGCGTCAGAGTGCTTAAATTCATCCAAAATTGACTTACGTTCAACGGAATTCATTCCGCCATTGATATGCATAGATTTAAAGTTTTTGGATAGCCGAAGCGAACTTGAGATGGTTGAGAATGTTTTTGCATCTTTAACAGTTTTATGGAATGTGAATACTTTTTTGATATCGTTAACTTTTATTGCATTGTCTAAAGATAAAATATTAGCAATGCTTTTAGCATGGAATTTATTTTTCTTTATATTCATGACACCGTGATGGATTAAGCTGCGGTTGATATCGTCAGACGTTAATGTTGAAATGATTATTTTATAGCCACAAATGATGTTTTGTTTAACTGCATCCGAAAATGAAAGCTTGTAGCATACTTTGCCATAGATGGATTCATTGTCCATGGAGTATGCGGCTAACTTTTCACCGTGCTTGTCTATTTTATTAACATCAAAGTGCCTAGGTGTGGCTGTCATAAATAAGCGTTTGGAGATGTTGACATTTTCATTGCTTAAAGCGTATGAGAATAAGCCATCTTCATGACCAGCTGTTTTATGTGCTTCATCAAAGATACCTAGGTCGAACTTAAATTCTTTAGGTATTAAGTCACAAGATTGGTAAGTAGAAAAGATAATCTTGAGCGGTAAATATCTATCGAGATATCGCTTGATAGTATATTTATTGGTAGTTACCTGAAAATCTAACTCACTAGGATTTATTTTCATCTCGTCGTCAGCAACTGTGTTATCTGAGCAAACACATAAAGGAGAAAAATTGCTGTACTTAGTTTGTTTTTTCCATTCTTTTAATGTTTGAGCAACTAAAGCAAGAGAAGGCAATAAAACTAGAATGGAATTAGGTCTTAATTTTTCTGCAACCCACAAAGCAACCAGAGTCTTACCAGAGCCGCAAGCCATGACGGCAGTTGTCCTGTCGCTTGCTTTTAGCTCTGTGCTGATTGCATTAATGGCAGCTAGTTGATGAGGTCTTGGAGTGAATTTTTGTGTCATGATGATAATTTACTGTCTATAAATAATTGCAACTTACGTTTTTTATATAAAAGATATTCGGGTGAATGCTTAAAATCATACCAACAACTATCGCATAAATAAGCATCCTCGAAGATTTCACAGTCAAGGTCTCCAGAATAATATTTTTTTGGAATAACTCTATTGCAGGCCTTGCATTTTGGATTATTGAATAAGTTAAATATGCTCATTATTTATTCTCAATTTCTGTTGTTTTAATTTTATTTTTATATTCAATAAAAGCTATTGAATCCATGCGAATTGAAAAACTTCTTGTTTTATCTATAACAAAATCTTGTGACTTCTCGTCATAGTTAGTACCATAAGCTTCTAAAAATTTAAAATCTTGCTTTAAGCCCTTAGCTAAACCTTTTAAAACCCAAAAGCCAGCAGTATCGCCAGAAATAAACATGACTCTAATTAATTCTAATTCAATTCTTATCATCATCGCCCCAAAAGTAAAAGTATGATTATTATTACTAGCTGCGCCCGACGAAGTCCTTCAAGGACGAAGACGGGTAAACAGATGACCATGGTTATTCCCCCGTGTATTCTAGTTTAATTTCACCATGCTTCTTTTCTGCATTCATCCAACATTCTGTACAAAGCTTAAATGATTCAATATTTTGTTTATAAGATTTTCCATCAGCAGAATTTATACATAAAGCGAAAGAGTCTACGTAATACGAAGCAATTTTAAAATAAAACATTTCATGTAGTTCAAATAAGTTTTGGCATTTATCGCACTTATTTACTTCAAGCTTGCATCTGTCACAGCAATATTTATACATATTAATCCCAATAAAAATATTTAATTTTATAACCTAAGCGCTTACAACAGTTATCACAATACCAATTTGCTTCAGGTATCCTAAAGAAAGAAATTTCAAGTTCATACTCCACGGCTAATCCTCAGGCAGTTCTTTTTGTAGTTTTACAATCTTTTCATATTCTTCTTTATCTTCTGCGAACGAATGATTTATTGGAACGCCCTTACTACCATCTGGCAAAGTAATATAGCCATACTTTTTTGCTGCTGCTTCAAAAGCGGCCTTATTATCTCTTACGTTCTTGTTATATTTATTTATAACTCTTTGTGCTTTTTTTATTGCATCTAACATCTTATTCCCCTGTGTATTCTAGTTTATAAACTTGGATTGGGTCTTTGCGGTATAAATCTAAATCCACTGCCTTAAGTTCGGGGATAGCGGAGTAGTCGACGCTACCAGGACGCTGTGATACTACCATCTTGTAGCTACCCCAACAAGGTTGACCCTGGTTGAACGAAACCTTTAAGGCTTGCATTAATCCGTCGTACTGTTTTTCTAAGCTCTTAATGCTCATTTTAAGCTTGTATGCTTCTGCTGCGATGTGGTTCATTACTTGGACTCCACTTTTGGTAACTCAGATTTAGGAGATGTAAGCCATTTTACTTTTTTCAAAACATCATGTGCATTAAGCAGTTCATCTTGTACATACTCTAATGTTTTATTGTCGCTTAATGGATTACCTTTATCTTGCCAAATATGAACGATACCCATATTCATACTTTCGATATAGTGCATTAAATATATAACTTCTTTATTTAAAAGAGCTGCATAAGTTGGATCAACTTTTATCATCTTCATTCCTTCGTATAACTAACTATTACTAACTACATGTGCTTAGAATATCACCCCCACTATTAATGTCAAGTGAATATTTAACTTGATATTAATATAGTATATGTTAGTATAGATCATATGAAAGGACATATATGAAAAATAAAATATCTGACAGTCATGAAGATATTTATAAATACTTTGTACGACTAGCAGAGCGAATTGGCATTAATATAATAACAAGTAAATATTTTGATATAGTTGCAGCTACGGGTTATACGTATCCAATCGTTGCTAAGGTGATACCTGACCTTATTGAATTAAAGTGTTTAACGCTTATGAGCAGTAAGAAGGGCAGGCATTCAGTAGGTACAACGTATTTAGTGGACAGGGGGTTTAAGGTTGTTAGGGAACGTGTGCCTATGTCGAAGGTTTATAAGGTAAAGAAGAACAAAAAAGAGTATATCTATAGAGGCAAGTGGACTAGAGAAGAGATAAAGTTCATAAAGATTTAAAAACTTTTCTGTCTAAGAAGATTTGTGTAGACAGCAATATTTCGTGTTAATTTATAATTATTTTTTAGACAGAAAAAACCCCCCGATTGATCTCACCTTACGGTGATCTCTATTTGGAGGGGGTTTATGTAGCCCTCAAAGCCGTTATACAAAGCTTTGCGGTTTAATAGCGCGATCTAGAAAATTATGGAGCAGTTTTAAGGCTGCTCCAACAATTAAAGTCTCAGAATAAAGGATATTCTGAAAGAAACAAAGCTCATAATTTCTTATGTGCCATTCGTTTTCATTAATAATTTTCTTTTCTTAAAGTAGACTAAATTGAACATTTAGCCTACACTCTTTTTTTTAGATAGTTATGAAATTTCAACCGTAATTAACGCGTCCCTGGAAGTTCTCGTTAGTTACTAATTAAGGAACCCGCTGATGAATCTGAATCTGAATCTGAATCTGAATCTGAATCTGAATCTGAATCTGAATCTGAATCCAACCAACAGGAGGTATTTCAATTGAGTATCTATAATATCTCACCAAATGACATTTGTAAAGCACAATCCGATATAATCTATAATAAAATTAAGCACACTAAATCCAAAGCTCGTCTTTTACTTTTAAGGCAAGTTGCCTTCTTTCATGTTCGAGGTGTTGAGATGAGAGTGAGCCAAACAACAGCAGGAAAATCCATTAGTAAGAAACGCCAATGTGCTAACCGTACCTTGCAATATTTATGGCGTATGGGCGCAGTAGTTAAAAGATATATTAGAGTTATCGACTCGGATGGAATTCTAAAATGGATTTGTTCTTACAAATTAGCCCCCATAATGTTACAAGATTATCTCTTTAATGCTCTACTTAATCCCCTTCGTAACGCCTTCCCACAAGCAAATGATACACTAATAAGACTAATTATCTGTTTAGAGACAAATTATAGTAAATTTCGCTTCTTTAATGTCATGGATTTGTCTCTAAATTCTCAAATTCCTTCAAAATCCAAATCTTGGGATGATTTAGTCAGTTTGTCCTACTAAAATCACACCCGTATTCTGTCTTTAGTAGCCTTGTAAAGGCGATAGCTTTAGGTTGGAGGTTGGCTTTTCATACGAAAAGAAACATAGGTTGGTAGGTTGGTTTCCATAAAAGGGGAACTACCAGCCTATGTGAACATTAACAAAGCCAACCTCATCCACTACGGGGGAACTCCCCTACGTGGATAGCCTTACCAACCTTACCAACCTTTTTTCAGTTATGAAAAACCCAACCTAAGCGAGGGAGTTCCCCGAGCGTTCCAACCTAAGTCTTACGCAAGATAGCCGACCATAAAAATGTACAAAAAAATAAGGCCAAACATAGACAAAACCTTGATTCCGTGCTATATTTGACCTAGTAATAAAAGTAAGATCATTATATCTAGAGAAATTTAAAATGTCACAATTTGAGACGATAGCGCAAATTTTTAGCAAATTGAAAATAGATAATATTCCAGAATTTGTTCAACAAGAATCAATAATAAGTGTGGATTCTATAATTATTGAAGAAATCGCCTCTAAATTACGCTTCTCGCTTGCAGGAAAATGTTATTTATCCATTTTTAATGAGGATTTTTTAATCGAAACTTTCCACGACGTAATGTCGGATACCAGAATTAAAGACCCCGCGTTGATTTTCATGTGTAGATTAAATCAAAGAAAACAAGATTTTACTAAAAAGGATTGGCGTAAGTATTATCTTTTATTGGAAAAGTATAAGATAGATACCAAGGGCAGACAGAACTATTTAAAAGATAAAAAGTATATTTAACTGCAAAGTTGAAATTTAATGCATACCCAACTTAAAAAAATATATAGAAAAGATGTCGACGAAGAAAGCCTATACAACATCAAACGCCAGACTGTTCCCCAACACGAATCATCAACCTGGCGCAATCCCCTCAATAACCAACAACCTTGGTATCAAAAACAACCCAAACACTACACAGAAGTTGAACACATTCAACACCAATGCATTTACCGCGAGGCTTACGAGAAATCTAAACACGATTCTCGCCTCTCTTTTATGCAAGATTCCCTAGAAGTACTTAAAAAGATTATGGAACAGGAGAAAAGCAAGGAGTAAACATGCCCCGTAAATTCTCTACCAAAAAACTTACCGACCTCCCCCTAACTTCAGGCTACTTCAACCAAGATCCACACGGTCCAACTAAAGGATACGTGCTTGATCCAGCAATTTCGTTTGTGCTACAAGAAAGAAAACGCTATAATTCAGATGAAAAAGATAAAGAACTATTCGAACGTTTAGAACGAGAGAGTAACCTGAATGAGAGTACCAGGAAATACCCCCAAGAAGTCACCAAGTCTTAAAGCCGCTCAGTACGTCGCTGATGAAAATAACGTACCTCTAAACCTAAATCTTAACACAGATCATCCAATACCCAATAACTTAAGAATCTATAAATACTTAAATCTTTACACCAGAAAACAAGAAATATTATCTAAAAGTCAACTTCTAGTTTTATGCTCTCAATGGTTGAGAGAATTAATAAAAACTGATAAACCTCAATTGCGTACCTTCTGGCGCGAAAAAGGTATTTTAATGACAAATGTGACTCATTGGGCTGAATCAGATCAGGATATAAGCGATATGTATCTTTTCGCTAGCCAAATAATTACTGAAAAACGTGAAAATAGGCTACTAGATGATCCTACCTGGCTACGCAATACACAAGCTATGTGGGATACAGATGTAAATGCTTTTGAGGAAAAACGTATAAATATGCGTTCTAAGCTAGATACGATGGAGTATCAACTTGATGAAGTGAAGGCTTACATAGATGTATTAGCTACTAAAGTAGAAGAGACAGAAGAGTTAAAAGTATTAAGGGAGAAACATGCTCGAATGCTCATCGACAGGGCAAATCAATCTGAATGCAGAGACGAAAATCCAACTGAATAAACTTTTCCAACCAAGGGAGTATCAAAAGCCCGTGCTAGATGCTATCTTCAATCCAAGCTTTGAGCGCGGATATAAGAAGATATTTCTAGTCTGGCACCGGTAATCGAAGATCAGGAAAAGATTGCGTAGCCCTTAATGCGGTTCTTAAAGCAGCTATTTTTAAGACAGGCCTTTATATGTACTGCTTACCTACGTATTCACAGGCTAAAAAAGTAATGTGGACTGGGATATTATCCGATGGTAGTAAGATGTTGGATTTTATACCTAAGCAGCTTATTAAGAAGAAAAATGAACAGGATATGTCCATTACTTTGGTGAATGATTCTAGAATACAATTTGTAGGAAGTGATACGGCTTCTCAGACTCTTGTTGGTACTTCTGTTCAAGGCTGTGTGTTTAGTGAATATTCTATTTCTAATCCCGAATCTTATGGATATATAAGACCTTCATTGTTATATAATAATGGCTTTGTAATCATGATAGGAACGCCCAGAGGGTATAACTCTTTTTGGGATATGTATAACATAGCGTCTAACTCACCCGATTGGTATTGTTCATTGAAGACGGTGCATGATACAAATGCAATATCTGCAGCGTCTCTTGCTTCCGAGAAAGCCTCTATGAGTTCAGACCTTTATGAACAAGAATATTTGTGTTCATTTTCTTGCGGTGTAAGTGGTTCTTTTTGGGGTCGTCAGATGGATACTATGCGGTTAGAATCTAGGATAACAACAGTACCATACGAGCCTGGATTTCCTGTGCATTTAAGTTTTGATTTAGGTGTATCAGATCCGACGTGCATTATATTTTTTCAATGTATTGGTCAGGTAGTTCGTATAATAGATTATTATGAGAATGTGGACTACGGGCTTGATCATTATGCTAAGGTTTTAGATCAAAAGGGTTATAAGTACGGGAAGATGTTCTTTCCGCATGATATTAGAGTAAGAGAGCTTGGGGCAAGTGGCGCAGTTTCACGCGAACAAACTGCAAGAGATTTAGGGTTTAATGTAAATATAGTTCCTAACGCTTCGCTTGAGGATGGTATTGAAGCGGTACGTATGTCAATGTCTAAGTGGTTCATTGATGAAAAGAAATGTTCGACGCTTATTAAAGCACTTGATGCTTATAGACGTGAGTATGACACTGAAAAACATGTCTATCGTAATAAGCCGTTACATGATGGTGCAAGTCACCCCGCAGATTCAGCAAGAATGTTAGCTTTAAGCTTGCCTAATTGTGGTAATGAAACGTCACCCGAAGAACTAACACGAATGTACAACGAAGCCCGCAGGGGTGTTAAACAGGGGCCACCTATCTTTCAGGACAATCCGCATAATCGATTTAGATAGTATTATCTTGCTTCTACGTGATAACCTTTTTACAATTATTCTAGTAGTCTTCGACTACCAGTCTTCGACTACCAGGTATTCACCTGTACCAGTCTTCGACTGTAAAAAGGCTCCTTAAAGGATATAAAATTAGAAAGGTAGAAGTATGTTGTTTCCGAATTCTTCGGCTTATTTTAATAGTGAGGATAAAGAGGTTCAAGCAAGAATAGCGCAGTTCAAAGAGGAGAATTTGACGCTTAATCGTTCTTTATGGCAAGAACAACAAATAGATTCTATGTATGAGGCTGGAGATATGAGCTTATGGGATGGGCTTAATCGTGCATATCCTGGTGTTATACGTCCGATATTTAATCTTAACCAGTTACGTCGTATAAAGAATATGATGCTTGGGTATCAGTGTGAGCATCGCAAGTCTTCTTTGGTGGTTCCCGTGGAAAATGGAGACCAGCAGACGGCAGACCAGTATACTAAGCTATTCTTTTGGAATAACAACCAGGATCAAGTTCTAGAGACGTATTCGAATGCCTTTGACCAAGCATTGATTACTGGATTATCGTTGCTTAATTGCTGGGTAGACTTTCGTGACGACCCTATATCAGGTGACGTTAAGACTTCATGCCTAACGTATGACTCTTTTATGATAGATGCCAGTTGGAAACGACTAGACTTTTCAGATTGTAATGGGATATGGCGTAGAACGTGTATTACAGTGGAAGAGTTATTTTCTTTGTTGCCAAGAGCTTCAGAAATTATGAGTGATACACGCTCAGATCGTGACAATATTTTCAATTATATGCCTGAATCTCGCTTTAATGGTCGTAAGCGTAACTTAATAGACTATGATGAGTTTTATTATCGTACTTTTAGGGATGCGACGCTTATAGTTGATCCTGAAACTGGTGAGCAAATGGAGTGGTTAGGCACTAAAGACGAACTTAGAGACTACATTTCATACTTTCCACAGATACAAGTGATGCATATTAAGAAACCAACGGTTAAGATGGCTATCCTTACGAACGGTAAGTTGCAGTATCATGGGCCGAATATCTGTGGTATAGACAAATACCCTGTTGTTCCCGTTGTTGGGTACTTTAACCCTACGATTTCTGATTATCGTTGGAGAGTGCAAGGGGTCATAAGAGCACTTAGAGATGCGGCCTTCTTAAGTAATAGGGTGCAGACGATCATATTAAATCTACTTGAGTCTAGGCTTAATGCTGGCTGGATGTATGTTGAGGGTAAACTCGTAAATCCAATGGATACATACAAGACTGGAGAAGGACAGAATATAGTTTTGAAGCCTGGAGCTGAAATAGGCAAGGATATATCGCCTATAACAACGCAGGATATACCAGCTTCGCATTTTCAGTTATTGGAGACACTTAATAAGTTACCTGAAACTATATCAGGTGCTAACGAGGAGCTTTTAGGCAGTGCTACGGACGATAAAGCTGGTATTTTAGGGATGATTAGACAGGGAGCAGGGTTAATAACGCTTAAGCCGTTATATAATAACTTGGATACTTCACAGCACCTTTATGAAAGAATTAGATTAGAGACAATGCAACGTAACTTTACGCCTGGCAAGGTGAGAAGAATATTGAATGAAGAGCCAGCGCCACAGTTTTACAACCAGGCTTTTGGTAAGTACGATGTTTCTATAGAAGATGGATTGAACACCACCACACAAAAGCAACAGAACTTCGCTCAAATTCTACAACTTGCGGAGTATATCAACATACCAGCCAAGTATATGCTTGAGAATGTAACTATCCAGAACAAGGCTGAACTGATTAAGGCTATAGAAGAAGAGCAACAGCAAGAAGCACAGATGGCACAACAACAACAGCAAGTAGCAATGCAAGAATTACAATCTAGGGCTAAGTTAGCAGATGCTAGAACGCAAGAGGCTATAGGTTTAGCACATGAAAGAGAGTCAAGAGTTCCTGAAAACCTTGCGATGGCCGAAGAAAGAAAGGCTGCTGCAGTAAAAGATGAAGAGATAGCATTGTTGAACATGGTTAAGGCTATAAAAGAAATAGACGGTATGGACTTGCAGCATTTGCAACAAGCAGTTGCAATGATGGGTATGATAAAGCAGCAAGAAAACCAAGTAATGCAACCGATGCTCGCATCAAAGACACAAGTGTCAAAGCCAAGCATAACAAAGCCAAGGCCAACTAAAACGGCTAGTAAGATGAGAAGTAAAGCTGTATAGTTAGATAGGATTTTGATTTTGATGGGGCCTAGGGAAAGAGTTACAGCTTTGCTTAGGCCTTTATTTTTTAGGAAACTTATATGCAAAAATTACAAAAAATTAAAGTATGGTATGCAGGAGAAAAATCGCCTTTTTATTTTTGGATTAATCCATTTGAAGAGATTCAATATAATTCGATGTATGCATGGGATGAAGAACAAACAAAGATGTCTTATAGGATTTTCTTAAATCAAGTTCTATTTTTACGTTATATGGATGAATGGAAGGACTAGAAATGCAAGAATGGTTTAGAATTAACGATACGGATACTAGAAAACAGGTTAAAGCTAAAGTTGAGAAGTTGTTTGAGAGAGTGGCTGAACTTGAGGACAAAGTAAAAGTACTGGAAGATAAAGTTGGTGTTACGCCGTTAGTTGATCCTAAAGAGCTTTGGAAATATATGTGCAGTCGAGATAATCCAGAATGTGAGGTGAAAGAATGAGTGATATAAAAAAAGCTTTTCTAGCATGCAAGGAAGCATACGATAATCCAAAGTTTGTTTATAAGCCTAAACCATACGATGGGCCACTAGAAGAAACGATAACACCCGAAGAAGTAGAGTATTTTAAACGTTGGACTGAGCGAGAACCAGTAGTATTAAATACTGATTGGGATAAGAATTTGAAGGAAGCTAAATGAAAACACACGTGTTGAATCTTAAAATCATCCTAGCCCCCCTACTATTAGCAACTATGATGGACTACACAACTACAAGTGCAGGGCCATTACGCAAGGACGTACCGTTTGTACCTAGACAATGTGAGTTCGCTAGAAAGGAAATTTTGTGAATCTTAAGAAACGAAAGATTTTTAAGAGAACATCAGTAAAATTAGGTTTTAAAAGTGAATGGCTTACAGTTATATCTTTTTATGGATATAAGAAAAGATATAATGTAGCTGCTTGGTTATGTAGATGTAAATGCGGAAGAGAAATGCTTCGAACAGCGCATGAGATAAAAATTGGCCTACCTAAATCATGTGGTTGTTATTTTCCTCCTAATTTAAGTGATTTATGTAAAACTCATGGACTTTCTAGACATCCTTTATAAAAAGTTTGGTCAGGTATGAAAGGACGTTGTTATAATTCTAATGCTGATTCATATCATAATTATGGTGGTAAAGGAATAACAGTTTGCGATGACTGGAAGAATGATTTAAAAAAGTTTTATGATTGGGCAATTGATCATAATTGGGTTAAAGGTTTATGTATAGATCGTATTGATAATAAAAAAGGTTATTATCCTGAAAACTGTAGGATAATAACCCGCAGCGAAAATACTAAAAAAATTTTTATTGATAATCCTGAATGCTTTAGAGGAATAAATAACCATGGTGCTATATTAACAGACGATAAAGTACGTGAAATTAGGAAAAGAATAACGCTTGGTGAGCCATCATATATTATTGCGAAAGAAATGAAAGTTTCAAAGACTACGATATGCCAAGTTAAATATTATAAGAGATGGAAGCATGTATTATAAATATAAATTTATTGCGTTTGAGATGGATTGATATGAGTTGTCGTAAATGTAAGGCGGATTCTTCGGAGTCACCAATAACCTGTGAGATTAAACTTGGTGTTTATGGCATACCATCAATTGATAGTTGGATTGAAGGTGAATTATGCTTAGAATGTGCAAAGAAACTTGCAGTAGAATATAATATCATTGACGCTGATCATGATTTATTGAAATAACTAATTGGATTAGATATGAAAACACGAGTGTTGAAAACACAGACGTTTAAATTAAAACCATTTAAAGAACTACTTGAGAAGAGATTAACTAAAGAAGAAATAGCGGAAATAGAACAGGCTGCACAAAAAGAAGTGCAGGAGCTTAAAGAAAAAGAATACTGCGAAGAATGTGCTAAAAAGAATGGGTTATTAAAGTAACTAATTGGAACTAAGATGCATAGAATATCGCCTGATATGTCTACAGCTTTGATTATCTTCACGTTTATGTTTATTTGTTTAACTGTTGTAATTGTGTTTGCCTTGGGGTTATTCTGTTGGGAGTTAATAGATCCGATAATACATAAACGTAATAGGATACATAAATGTATGAAGCGAAAATGATGTTATTATTTCTCTTTCTAGTATTTAGTTCTTTGTACTCTAGTGTGGAACGTCCTGCAATAGTAATAGAGATAACTGACCACACAAGTATGGACCATACGAGTATGGATATAGACTTATTACGTTACTATCACCATGACACTAAAGAACTTAACTTATCTAATATACAAATAGGTGATGCTAACCTTGCGGTAATTGAGTCACAGCTTAAGACATTTATTGAGTCTGTGGGTGTAGAAAGATTGATAATAGAGAATGCCGATTTAAAGACAGTACCATTTAATCTTATAGGATTTACGCTTATAAGTAAAACACTAAGATACGTTTCTTTTTTGGGTAATAAGTTCGCAACAACAGGCATGTTGGATGTGTCGAGCGGTGTTGGTATCGTAGAAGAAACTCGCCCCCGAGCAGATTCATTGGTTGCCAGCACCGTTAGTTCATTATGGGGTAACCTCTCGCCTGAGATAGAGCGGATACTCAAAGAACACAACTCCAATGGCTCTAAATTTCATTACTACAACAAGATTATTTTTATTGATAGAACTATGCCACCTGTGACGATTCTTGACGCTAAGCGTGCGCCTTATACAAAATATGAGCGTATTAAGTATATAATGATAAGGGTTGGGTTATTTGGGCTTGGGGTTATGGTTACTTTTGTGCCATCGATAGTTCCTTGGATCCTGGATACTTCTAAAGAATCAGAATAACTGAAAGGGTTTACTATGAAGTTAAGTTGTGCAAGTGTTTCACTTTTGGCTGCTTTGTTGACTGCTCTCTCTGTGTTTTTGGCTGAAATAGGTCACACAGAATTCAAATCACAGATGAAGAAGCGCAAAGCCAGAAAGACCGAGCAGGTAAAAACTCAAGAGTCTTCGACTCAAGAGTCTTCGACTCAAGAGTCTTCGACTCAAGAGTTGAAAACTGAGCCAATTACTGTAATATAGAGTTACCTAATAACGATTCGGTTTATACGAATTTCGTGAGATCCCCACAGGTTGAAATGATATACACTTGTGGGGTTTTTAATTGCTAGAAGTTATTCAACTTGTTCAAGTTAATAACTTGATTTCATTTCTTTTTTAGTGTTAGATTATTCTTGGTAGTAGTTAACTATTATATTTTGAGAAAGGAAGTATTATGGCTTTCAATAAAAATGCCAAATCAAAAGTTTCCGCTAACGGTGGAAAATGCCCAGACGGTGCAAAGTTCATACCTTATGAAAATCCACACGGTGCAGGTTTACCATTAGCATATGATGATACTGATACAGGTATCGATAACAACATTAAAACAACTATGTCACAAGTTAAAAAAGCTTTCAAACCTAGCAATCCTTAAGGCTTACTATGCCAGCTATGCCTAGGCCTAGTAAAAAATCTCAGGAGCTTTATGAGTTCATTATGGGCAAGCCTAAAAACAAAGATAATAAAGTATCTGTTAAGACTCCTAGAATCAAACCCAGAAAAGAAACTGAGAATGAAGGAAACTACTATGAACGCTAAGATTAAAAATATAACTAAAAAAGCCTGGAAAGAGCAGCTTGACAAGCCTCGGCTTGACAAGCCTAGTCTTGATAGGCCAGTTAATGCAAGAAAGATAGCTGCTATTAAAGCACCTAAAGGCAAATGTTCTAAGAAAAAGAAATAGTTCTTTTTTTGTGTGGAGGGGGCTTATTGCCTCCTCTTTGAACACGAGTATTCTTGAACACTGGTGTTCTTTAAAAGAGGGATGTATGGAGAATAGTAAAACAGCGGGAGAGATGGCGGCGGCTACTCCTGAAATTATACTCACACCTAATCAAGCCGCTGAGCAGATGATCAGTGACTACTATAAACAACTAGAGATATGTATTGAAAAGCATATCCATCTACCTAAGTTCGCTAACAGAGATTTCTATATTATTGTTTTGATGAAACGTGAGCGTATTCTTAATGTTATGGGTAAGAAGACGTTAAAACGTATTTTTACTGCATTAGAAGCGTGCCCACGCCCTGAATATGATAGAAATGTCTATAAATATCATCACCAAAAACAGATAATTGAAGAGTTATGGTTACTTTCTAGTAAGCGTACCTGTCAATTCTTAATGAAGTATCCTGATACGATTCAGGAAGGAGAACAAACCTTATTAAATTACTGTAAACTACAGCGAAATGGCGCTTTGTGGAAAATCATGAAGCAAGAGAACAACGAGATGCCATATTCACCGTTTACATTTACCAGGAGAAAAGATGACTGACGAGTTAAACCCACAAGATATTAACCCAACGCCACAACCTGAAACACCTATACAGCAAGACATAGCAACTCCACAGGACGTACAACCTATAGCCCAAGCCTCACCTAGTACCTCGGTACCGAGCGCCAATGAATCTTGGCGTTACCTACGTGAAGAGCGTGAGCGTCTTGAGCGACAACTTGAGCAGGAAAGACGCGAAAAAGAAGAACTTTTAAGATTTGCACGTGAAATACAGACGCAGAAGCAACAACCTCAAGAAGAGGATGGGCCTATTGCTGCACCTGATGAATATCTTGAAGGTAAGCACTTAAGTAAGTATGAACAGAAGATGCAGCTCAAGATTGATCGTGAACGTAAAGCACGTGAAGAGTACGAAAACCGTATGACTGAGATGGTTATTGAGAATAGACTCATGCAGGAGACTCCTGATTTTAGGGCTATTCTTTCAGATGATAACTTAAGACAGTTACGTGAACGTAAACCTGACCTTGTAAAAAGCATACTTCATAACCCTGATAAATATTCTATGTATAAAGCTACAATAGAAGCTGTTAAGGACTACGTACTGCCTAATAAGAATAAAGAAGCAGAAGCCAAGTTGAATTCCGAACGAATAGCTGCTAACCTAAAAAAGCCTATACCAACAACAGGCAATACAGGAAACGCATCAACTTCGCCATTGTCGAAGGCTAATGCCTTTACTGGTAATGTGCTTACCGAAGAGCGAAAAGGTGAAATATACGCCGATTATGTTCGTTCTCAAGGTGGTGGTTCTTTCTATAACTTTAAAGGTAAAAAATAAAATTAATATAGTCTTCATTACTACTCTCTAATCTCCTTTTTTAGAGTTGGCTACGTGATTCATAACACGTAGCCTTTTTTATTGCTTTTAGGGTAAGAAAGATACTATAATAAATTCATAGCGCAAATAAGGTTGGACGTCGCTACCCAACCAACTGTTTATGCAGTATAAATACCATCTGGACGCAAAAGCTCTTTTGGAACTCGTCCTACCAAAGTTCTTTCGGACGCAAAAGCGAGTCTACGACTCACCGACTCTTCGAGTCACACTTAAGTTCTCGTCCAACTTAGGCCGTATAGTCATATGTTTACTATATTGTTTAGGTAGAAACCATGAATATCGTAACTACAAGTAACTACTCACCAGCTATTAAAGCACAGGCTGCTGAGGATTTACTTTCTACACCTACCGCGAAAATGATTCATAAAATACCTGCTATGATGCAGAAGATGAAATCGCGTATGGGTGATACTATTGTTTATAGAAGATTAGACAACTTTGATCCTTCAACCGTACCAGTTGGTAATCTTGGTACAAACCCACCTCCAATTCTCCCAACAAAAGTCGATATGTCTGTAAAGCCACAGATGTATGGCCAGTACCTCTACGTCAATGAGCAGGTCGTTAATCAGAACATTGAAGATGTCATAAAAAATTATGCCATTAAGTTTGGTGTTTCGATGAGACTATCAGAAGACAGACTGATGAGGGATATGTTAGCCTCGACCAGTTCGGCTATTTATGCCAGTGCCGGAGCAAATGGCGATTCGCCCACAAATATAACTTTGGCTGATGCAACCGAAGTTGCTACAGCTTTAGCATCTGCTGATGCATTAAGTGTTCTTGACTCTATTGAGGGTGAAGACCGCTATGGAACAGCACCTATTTCTAATGCCTATTTTGCTTTATCACATACTGACATTATGAAAGACTTAATGGCAGTACCTGATAATGCATTTACAAAGACTATCCAATACTCTAACCAGACAAACGTACTTCGTGCAGAATACGGATGTTTGGGGCAACTAAGATTCTTGGTATCTTCTAAAGGTTCCAAGTCTATTGGTGCTTCACGTATGGGCAGAGATGTTCTTAACAACTTTGTTGTTGGAATAGAAGCAATTGGATGCGTATACGTTGATGATATGGCTTCTGAATTTATATACCTTGGTAAAGAGTACAGTGGCGGCCTATGCCAAAACGTAACCATGGGTATGAAGTTTATGGAAGCGCCCGTTATATTCAACGATTTGTGGGTATGTAACTTAAAAACTACGGCTTCCCGTTAATAGAATAAAGGAGATAAAAAATGTATACGGAAATACAAAGAGGTTCCTTTACTTCTACTGGAGCCGCTCAATATATTCCATTGGTCACTGATGTTGACTGGATGGAAGTTTGGAATTATTCAGCTATCCATGCTGGTCCTGCTGCTACAACAGGTACAAGATTTGACTGGCAAAGAGGTTTAGCTGCTAATGATGCCTTAGTGACAACCTATACAGGAGCAGGCACATTTCTAACACATGATACAGCTTTACACTTAGCTGTACCTGGTTTTACGCTGTATGATTCTTCATTTCAAGCACTTGGCACACCTGTTGCAGTAACTGCAATATCAGCTGCTACGCCTCCTGTGGTTGCAGCAGTTGGTGCAGGTGCAGTTCTTACAGCCGGTGATATTGTAAGATTGATTCACACAGAAACTGGCGCACCTGCTGTTAACCAGTTTGGTGGAATTGATTTCACAGTTTCAGCAGTTAACGCTAACGATTTCACATTACCTTATGCGCCAACAATTGTAGCTGGTGCTGGTATGACAGCATTCTTCCGTAAGTTGAACTACGATAATGTATGGTATCCAAGAAAGAGATATATTAAGTCTATTACCCAAGAAGCTAATGCCGTTGTTACAACAACTGTAACACACGGTTATGAAGTTGGCATGGAAGTAAGATTTAACGTTAAGAATGCACTTGGTACAGCTCTGTATTATGGTATGACTGAAATTGATACTCTTGTAGGTACTATTACAGCAGTAGACACTGCTCTTAATACATTTACAACTGATATTGACACAACAGGATTTACAGCATTTGCATGGCCTACAACAGCACTTGGATCTAGATTTACACCTGCAACTGTTGTTCCTATGGGATACAATGCAGAGTCTTTTGATTATACAAATACATCAAGTTCGCTAGTTAATACAGGCGCACGTGGAATTATTCTCGGTGCGGGCGCACAAAGCCCAGCCGGACAGTTTGGTGTTCACGGAGCCGGTGGAGATCTTATTTACTGGAGAGCCGGTAAATCTAATATTTAGTTAGTTATGGGGAGGCACGCCTCGAAGAGGCACGCCTCGAAGAGGCTTTCCTCCCCTAAGTCATAGGAGAATAAAATGGCAGAAATTAAAGAAGAAGTTAAAAAACAGACAAAGATTGAGAATCCAACCACACGAGATCTTAAATGGGAAGACGACAGACTCAAAGAAGAGGTATCAGGGGTGATTAGAAATAATGAAAACCCCGGAAATCCTATAGAGTTCTGGTTTAAAGGCCCTGGATGTTCTGAAATACGTAAGTTCTCATTTAAAGACAACGAACAGATTAAAATACCTTTGGGAGTAGCTAAACATATTAGACAAAGCTGTTGGGTTGCTGTTGATGCTTATAAGTTAGATAAAGATGGTAAACCTTCGGTAGAAGTTGGTAAGAAGATGAGAAGGTTTAGCTTTTTCCCTTTTGGGTATGTTGATCAAGACGATCTGATAGAAGTTGGTGTTCCGATGGTTAGAGAGGTATAGATATCATGCAATGTACTTGTGAAACTAACCCCAAATTTATTCCTGCAATGAGATGTATTTCAGCAATTACAAATGCTAATCCTGCTGTTGTTACGTCAACAGTTCCGCATCTTTATAACACGGGTTTGATAGTAAGGTTAAGAGTACCAAGTCTATGTGGCATGTCTGAATTAGACGGCGGGAGATATCAAATTACGGTTATAGATGCAACTAGGTTCTCAATACCTATTGACACTATAAGTTATCAAACTTTCGCTATCCCCGCCGTATTACCTGCACCGGGGGGAATACCTAGTTTTTGGGATATATGCGCACAAATAACGCCAATAGGGCAAGGAGAAGGGTATTATGATTCATACTCAAGGAACATAAACCAAACTCCTGAAAGATACGAGGAGAGTTAATGCCTATAGAAGATTTAAGCTATTCCACCCTGGATAAGATAATAAAAAAGATAAGAAAAATAACTTCAAGTAACTCACAAACACAGATAACAGATGATGATATTAAAACATACATTAATGATTTTGTGCTTTATGGATATCCACCTGATTTATCCATACCTGAGTTTAAAACAACGTTTACGTTTTATACCTCACCTAATGTTGGGACATATAAAACTAATACCACAAACGAATATGACCCGTTATATAATTTTACTAACAGATATGAGTTTACTGGAAGGCCTGCTTTTGTTGATGGAATAGAGTCCGGATTCTTCCAAGATAGAGAGGCTTTTTTTGGGTTATATCCTTCTATTAAGAAATCAAGCTATATAACTCAAGGTGATGGGGTATTAGGTAATTTTGCCGGTACGCTTAATGCCATACCTGTCATCAAAGGTGAGACTGTATTTACCTCTGTAGATGCAAACGGTAATGGTTTAGCGGTATGGGATGATGAAGACGGTAACTTAATAAGCACTGACCATGGAGTATGTGGAACATTAAACTCTGTGACTGGGGCTTATGATTTCTTCTTTCCTGGTATTCCTGCACTTGGAGCAGATATCAATGTTAAATCTGTCTGGTATACGGCAAGTACGCCAATATCGATTCTATTTTTTGAGAATAAATTCACATTAAGACCTATACCTGATGATGTGTACGCTATCAACTTAGAAGTGTATAAGAGACCTACTGAGTTTGAGACAATAAACCAGATGCCTGAACTTGCTGCTCAATGGGAGTATATAGCGTTTGGAGCTGCTAAGAAGATATTCATTGATCGTAGAGATTATGAGTCATTAGCAGAGATACAGCCTTTATTTGATGAGCAAGAAGGACATTTGGTAACAAGAAATACAATGAATATGTCTGATATGAGAGTTGCGACACCGTATAATTCAGGTGGTATAGGACCGTCACGAACAGGTGATTTACCATTACCCTTTTTAAGGAGGTACTAAAATGGCATACAGTAATAATAAACCACTGGCTGCGGACAGAATATCAGCATCACAAGCTGTTTTATTAGATGATTTTATATCAATAGATACAGGTTGGTTAGTTAACCATGTTGATCTTAATTTGCCTAATGCCGGTAAGCATCACTATGTAACACTGCCTAATAATACTTTTGGGGCTGGATTTCCATATACAACACTTGCCAACGAAGTAGCTTTATACTCTGAGTCAGGAAATCTGTATTTTAGACCTGCTGGACAAGCGGTAGGCGTGCATACCAATGATATAAATTTGATAGGTAGTATAGGAGCTACAAATCCGGGGTGGAGTTTAGATCCTTCCGGAGTAAAGATGTTATGGTTTGATACTGGCGCTGTAACAAATGATACAGCATATACTATTCCGACTGCCGGTCTTACAACTTTTGCTAATATTTTTTCAGTACAAGTTACTACTGTTTGGCTCGGAGTAAATTTAGCTTTTCCTGTATGTTTTTGGAAAATATCTGGAACTGGAGCGCCTTTAGATCCGTTTAGGGTATGGTTAAAAACTAATAATGGCGCTGGACACGCAGGAGCAAAGATTTTAGTTATAGGAAATTAACATGAAGAGATTCCTAATAGCGCCATTTGATTCAGGATTACAGAAAGATAAGAAGCCGTTTCAAATAATGGATGATGCTTTTGCTGAGCTTAAAAATGCGTGTGTATGGAGGGGGAGACTTAAGAAAAGATTCGGATCTGAGCTTTCAAGCAATGGTTCTACAAATACAATAGAACAGGCATTATTTTCCAGAGCTGCTATAGATTTGGGATCTTTGACGGCTGGTTTACATAGCTGGGTTGGTAGAACTAAGCCGCTTGGTGTTGGTGCAGGTGATTTTACCGGTACTGCACCTTTGGGTATGGGATTCCATGTAGGACAGTATTTTAAGATTGGAGCAGATACTTATACAATTACAGCTCTTGGAACTCCAGCAGTACTTACAAAATCCGGAGGTCCTGCAACTACCCATACTTTAAATACAACTACAGGAGCTTTAATAATTGTAGCAGCAGCAGTAGATACGGCTATCGAATTCTATCCATACGTAGTTGATCCAACAACTTATACAGGCGGTTTAGTAGATGCGGCAGGATTCGTAACCGGCAGAGTACCGGGTAATATTTTTAAAGCAGGTCAACAGTTTACACTTTCTTATAACGATGGTGTATCTAATGTAATTGATGTATTTACGGTAATAGATGGTACGGCTGGTGCACATAATATGATTACCACGAGTCCTTATTTCACAACACCTGCGGCAGTAAGAACGTATAATATTACAACAGGTGTAGTAACTATACAGTATGATGTAGGACACTATCCACCTGCTGGAACGCATCTTATATTTTATCCTGGTGAGTCCATTGAAGGGTTTAGCCAGTTCGAGAAGATACCAGTAAGAGATCAGCCATCATACGCTTATGACACGCAGTTTGTTTATAACTTTAGAGGTGGTCGCTGGTTGAATATAGGTCCTGCACCTGCATATAACTTTTCTGGTACTGATGAGAAGTTTTTTGCGGGTACATGTTATCGTGGTGTCTTAGCTGAGAATGTGGTTATGTTTGTAACTAACTTTAATGCTACTGATTCCATATGGTATTACGATGAGACATCATGGTTTAGATATGCGCCTGTTGTAAGAACGGTACCTGCTACAAGAACAATAGTCTCAGCAAGGGTAATCTTGCAGTTTAAACGACGATTATTAATGTTTGATGTAATTGAGCAGGAAGGTGCAGTTCAGCATCACTACCCTTATCGTTGTCGTTATTCTTGGGATGGTAGTCCATTAGGTACAACGGCTATACCTGGAGAAATAAATGATGGTGGTTACTCTTTTCTGGAGATGAATCAGGTTAATGCGTCCGGAGCGGGATATGTTGATGCCGATACGCAGGAAAGTATTATTTCCGTAGAAGTTTTAAGGGATAGGGTAATCGTTCAGTTTGAACGTTCTACGTATGAGCTTGTGTATACGGGCAATGAGGTTGGGCCTTTTGCATGGCAGAGGCTTGATATGGAATTTGGTTCTATATCTACATTTGCTGCTGTAGGATTTGATAAGAACGTTTTAACTATAGATGAAAATGGTATAACAGCTTGTAATGGTGTTCAGACTGTAAGAGTGGACGCCAACATACCTGATTATGTGTTTGATATTAACAATGAAGCTGAGTCTAAAGATAGGGTTCATGGGATAAGAGATTATAAAGCAGAAATGGTTTATTGGACGATGCCTATAAAGGATAAGACTTTAGGTGGATATCCTAATACCGTACTGGTTTATAACTATAAAAATAATACTTGGTCAGAAAACGATGATTGTATAACTTGTTTTGGTTATTTTGAGGAACTTACCGATAAGACATGGGAAGAATTAACTATACCATGGGAACAGTGTAACTTTTCTTGGATAGATTATATAGCTATGTCCAAGGATAGGCAGATCATAGCCGGTAACCAACAGGGGTATATATTCTTGATTAAGCCTGAGGTGACATCTAATGCTAGAGTTATGACTGTTACTAATTTTACATACGATCCTGCTACTACGCAGGCTACAGTTACTATAATCAACCATAACTTAATGGAACATGAGTTTATAAAGCTTTATGACCTTACTGGAGTGGTATTTACTGCGCAGGATACGGGTATACATAAAGTATCTGAGGTAACGGCTAATACTTTTAAGCTTAATGACTGCAAAATAACATCATGTGCTTACACTGGTGGAGGAACGGCTGCCAGGGTTTCACAGGTAAACATTAAAACTAAGCAGTTTAACTTCTTCACTAATGAGGGCCGTAACTTTAGAATTAACAAAGTAGACTTTCTTGTTAAGAAGAGTTCGGGAAGATTAGCTGTAGATTTCTATACGGATACTGCAAGTTTAAATATGGCTAAAGAGGCTCAACTTAATGAAGTAACTACTGGTAGTAATCCATACGAAATAGACTTAAGTGGTAGAGCTGGTCTTTATATGGATAACATAAAAGATATGGTATGGCGTACTGTTTACTTTAATGCTGACGGTAACTTTATCCAGTTATATATAAGAATGGATAATGATATGACTAGTAGTAATGCTGATGCCTTTTCTGCAATAGAGGTAGAAGCGATAGCTATAGAGGCAAAGCCAACGGGTAGGATAACCGAAGGAAATAGTAATGCCTACTGATTTTAAGGGTGCATATCTTCCTACTACTCAGATATGGGATGCAGCAGAAGTAAGCAATGCTAATATCAATGATGCGTCTAAAGAAGTTCTAGTTAGCATGTATCAACGTTTATCTAATATGGCAATGATGATAAACGATAAAGAGACTGCTTTGTATCCTTTAGGGGAGTTTGTTAATGGCAAGAAGTATTTTCCTAATCCTACGCTAACATCTTCATCATCTCAGACTCCAAAAATGCGTCAAGGATTTATAGCTACTTTTTTATGGAAAGATTCAACTGGAGTATCAACGTTACCTAATGCAGCTGTTGCGCATATGGCACATAATATTACCTGCACTTCTAGCATGTTAATAACTAATATCTGGGCGGGAAGTTCTGATACTGTTGCACCAAAATATATAAAATTACCATTTGTTGCAGATGCCGGTGATGATATAGCAATATGGGCTGATGGAACTAATATATATATAGACACCAGAGCAACGGACAGAAGAAACTTTAATGTAACTATGATATTTATGGAATATATAAAATTTTAGAGTCTTCGACTCAAGAGTCTTCGACTCACAAATTTAGGAGAGAGAAATGGCTATGACAGAAGCGGCAACCCCTATGGGCAATACCACGGTACCAAGTGAATCAACTAAGCGACCACCTTGGATACAACGACATCCGTACCAGGCAACAGCAGGTGCTGAGGGTATAGCGGGTCTTATGGGTCTGATTCCCGGACTTATGCAGGGAGGATTTGGAGGTAAGAAGGCTTACAATGAACAATCCCCTCTTTTAAGTCCTGCTCTTATGGGTTTAAAGGACATGATGGCTCCACAGTTATGGGAGCAGATTATGGGCAAGCAGTTTGACTTTGGGCCTATAGAGGATATGACTAGGCAGAACTTTCAGTCTAAGTCGTTACCGTCTCTTATGAATAGATTTAGCTTTGGTAATAACCGAGGTAGTTCTGATCTTATGGGATCTTTAGCTGGTGCGCAGTCCGGACTTGATGCACAGTTAGCAGCTATGAGACAGCAGTTTGGGCAACAAAGACAGGGAATGTTAGCTGCTTTGATGGGTCCTGCATTATCACCAAGCTTTGAGACTGTTAAGCATGCAAGAACACCTGGTGGAGCAGAGACCGGAGCGGGCGCAATGATGGAAATGTTACCATATATATTAAAAGCTTTATCTGCGGCTGCTTAGGAGAATAAGATGCAATTTTTTGAAGATACGCCATTTGGTGGTAAAGATTTCTCGATGTCCAGGATTATAGAGCAACTTGGCCAGGGGTTAGTTGGTGAGATGCAGCAGCGTAGACAGAGATTAAATCAGCAAAGAGCCATAGGTGGAATAGATCCTACACTTTCAGATCAACGTGCAGAAGATTTATCCTATATGGATCCAAGATCATTTCAAGGATGGGTTAAAGAAGCGCAAAGACAGCCTATGTATAGAGCGCAAGCGCAAAGAATTAATCAACTTGAGGGACTTGGGCAACCACAACAACAATCACCATTAGCTAATTTACAACAAAAACTTAGTTCACCAGGTTCTACTATGCCAATGGGTAGTGCCATGGGGCAACAGCAAGCTCAACCACAACAGCAGATGCAAGAACAATCACAAGCACCATTTGAAATGTTAACTCCAGATATGGCTGCACAAGAACAAAAAGCTTTCTTTAAGAAGAAAGATCTTGAGGAGCAGAAAAAGAATAGAGCATTAAAAAGAGAACTTGCTACTGATAAATCTATTCAAGCTAACTGGAAAGAAGCAGCCGTAGAAAATAAAGATTTAAATGAATCCATAGCTTCAAGTGAAAAATTTGAGAAAGATCTTGATGATTTAATAAATTTAAATCAAACAGGACAGCTTATACAGGGTAAAGAACACATAGCTTTAAAAGCACTTGGATTAGATAAATTCTTTACAAATGATATTACGCAGCTTGCATCTAAAGATATAGAACGTATGGGATCTGAGCTTTTAAGACAAGTTAGAACTGGGGGTAAAGTAACTGACTTTATCTTTCAGTCTTTAAAGGCAACATTACCATCATTGGTTAATACTAAGAGTGGATTAAATGCTATTGCTAAGACTGTGAAGATAGAAACAGTACTTGATAGAAAATATAAAGAGATGAAAAGAAAAGTTAAAGGTGAATACCAAAGAAGTGGATTACCTGTACCTATGCTTACAATAGATGGAGAAGTTAAGGCAAGGATGAAGCCTTTTGAGGATAGAATGAATAGGGACAGAATGAAGATTATAGGAAATACTATAGTAAATGCTATACCTACAATTAAAACTGAGGCTCAAAAACTCAAATCAGGAACTCAAAAGAGATTCAATGGTATTTTATTACAGAAAGAGGGCAACGACTGGTTTATAGTACCGGAAGAAAACTTGTCTTAGGAGAATAAGATGTACGATGATAGAGATATCTTTGGTGATAATTACCTACAGAATAATTTAAACCAACAGAGTATTCAACCTGGAGAATGGAAAGAACCATACAGTTACGAATCTGAACCTTTTCTGCAAAAATTAATACGTTCATTAGGTACTGGAGTTGCTCAAGCTCCTAACGTTTTAGGCGTACCAGGATCTATAGCTGAATGGACTGCCGGTAAAACTGCCGGTAGGGATGTAAATATTCCATATCTTCCAACTATGAGCAAGATTAAAAAAGCCAGACAAGCATTTTCTGAAAAATATCTACCTGATAAAAACTATCTTGAACCTAATGACTTTCTTTCAGGTGTTGCAGCTAATGTTGGTGGAGATCTTCCATATATTGCAGCTACAGGAGTACCTGGACTACTTAAAAGTTTAGGTAGCGGAGCTGCAATGTCTGGTGTAGAGAAAATGGGTGGTGGAGCAATACCACAATTAGCTGCTGGGATGTTAACATCAGGTGGAATGGATTTTGCCAGACGAGGTGGACTTGCAGGAAAAGCGGTTAAGGAAGGTCAAAAAGGTGGAATGTTTGGTCTTGATTCATTAACTGATTTTGGACAAAAAACAAAAAAGTCTGCTTATGAATCTGCTTATGGTGTTGGTAAGAATATAAAAATACCTGATAAAAATTTAGCTCCTGCATTGAATGATATTTTAACCAATGCTCAAAAAGATTTATCTAAAACTGAATATAAAACACTTTATGATGAAATTGTAAGTCTTGGTAAGAATATCTCTAAAGGAAAGATAGATGGAGAAACTGCTTTAAGATCAAGACATAAATTTAATAGATTATCCAAGGATGCTTATAGAAAAGGTGATAAAGAACTTGGATCATATTATGAAAAAGTAGCTAAGGGTCTTAGATCAACTGTAGGCATTGGATCTGAGCTATCGAAGGATTATGGCAAGTTTGTTGGTCTTGGCGATGAGATGGTTAAGTCATTTGCTGATCCAAATAAAGTTACACAATTCTTTGAGAATGCAACTAGTTTAAATTTAAAGAATCCATTAACTAAGCTTCTTCTTATGGGTGTTGGAGGTGGAATAGGTACGGCAATTGGAAAAAATCCTATTGGAGCAGGCCTTGGAGTTCTTGGTGGTTATACGGCAGGAACTATTGGTCGTGAGATATCAAGAGTTGGAGAATTAGCATATAAAAGTCCAACAATAAGAAAACATCTTAAAGAGATAGGCAAAAATATGGCAAAAGACCAACTTAAACAGGCTTCATTTAATATAATGAAACTGGATAAAGAATTAAGTAAAACTATGGGTAATGGTATGCCATATACATGGACAGATGTTTAATTAAATAGCGTTTTAATAATTATTAAAATTCACCATAAAGGTGAGAAAGGTAGAGACATGGCATTTTTAGGTTTAGGGGATAGCGGATTAGATCCTATTGTACAAGATCATGCGCCTAGTGGGCAAGACTATGCACAATCAGGTCAAATCTGGGTAGATGAGACAGGTGGCGATGTATTTATAGCATGTGGTACATCGGGTGGTTTACAAGTATGGGTTGGGTGTGGCGGAGGAACAGGGGCATTTAATGCAGTTACCGTTAATCCGGGCAACTTAACAGTAACAGCAGGTAACCTTGCAGTAACTGCAGGAACAGTAACATTCGGTACATTTGGAAGAGGATTAGTATTCTCAAGTGCAGCCGGTTTACTTTCTGCCTCTGCCGGTACAGACGGCCAGATCGTAGTTGGAGCTACCGGAGCTTCACCTTTGTGGGCTTCTTTAGCATCTTCTGACGGTTCAGTTGGTATTGCAGTTGGAGCTAATACTATTGATCTAACAGTAACAGGAGCAACAGGTTCCAGTTTCCCAACAGACGGAGCCGTTGTAACACCTCTTGCCGGTGCTACAAGTATCGTTGGTGATACAAATATCACAACCGATGGCGCAGTAGCTAATACAGTAACAATTAATTTAAACCCTAGTGTTTCTCTTGTTGGTAAATTAACAGCCGGTAATGACCTAGAAATGACCGCAGGAACATGTTTAATAGCTTCTGATGATAATGCAGCCAACGCTATTTATCTTCACACCACGGGCGGTGTTAACGAACAAATTAATATACACGCTGACGCTGGTACAGGGATGCAATCCATTTGGATGCACTCTGACGTTGGTGGTATCAACTTAGAAGCTGGAGTTGCAGCAGCCAGTGCAGTGCTTATTGAAGCAACTAATGCAGCTGGTGGAATTGGCTTTACAGCAGGTACAGGCGGCGTAATAACAGCCGTAACAAACGGTGTATTTACCGTAGAGACAGGAACAGGTGCAGTATCTATTGGTGCAGATGCTGTAGCTCACAACTGTACATTTGGTGGAACAACCGGTGCAGCAGCTACAACAATTCAAGCTGGTACGGGTAATCTAGTTCAGACATCAACAGGTACAATTACACTTGATTGCGCAGGCGTATTAGAACTTAACTCCTCTGCCGGAGCAATCGGTATTGGTAATGATGCAGTCGCTCAGAATATCAATATTGGTACAGGGGCGGCCGCAAGAACAGTAACCATTGGTAATAGCTCCGGTGCTTCCAGTGTTGTTGTGGATTGCGGAACAGGAAATGCTGACTTTGGTGTAACAGCCACAGCTCATACAAGCCGTTTAGGCTCAACCACGGGTGCAAGTGCGACAACTGTACAAGCGGGTACAGGTGTATTGGCTATCAATGGTGGTGGTGCAGTAGAAATAGATTCTGTTGGAGCCTTAGATCTTAATACATCTGCCGGTGCTATCAACATAGCCACAGATGCAGTTGCAGTGGTTACAACCATAGGCAATGTGACAGGTGTAACGCAAGTTGTAGTGGATTGTGGAACAGCTGGTGTATCTGTTGGAGCTTCGGCCACAGCCCATGCTTCGATATTTGGTTCAACAAATACAACCTCGAATACCACGGTACAAAGTGGATCCGGTGTGTTGGCTTTAAGCGGTGCTGGTGATGTTACAGTAGATGCAGTTGGAACAGTAGAGATCAACTCATCCGCAGCAGCAATAAGAATCGGTAATGACGCAGTTGCTCAAGATATCGCTATCGGTACTGGAGCAGCCGCCAGAACGATAACCCTTGGTAATAATACAACAACTACAGCTCTTCAACTGACCGCTGGAACAGGGGATATTACTCTTACATCTGCTGATGCTGTGATAGCTGATGCAGTTGGTGTAGTAGAACTTAACTCTTCGGGTGCAGCAATTGGCATTGGTAATGATGCTGATGCTTTTGCAATTAATATTGGTACAGGGGCCGCAGCTAGAACGATCACAGTTGGTAATGCGACAACGACCACTGGTGTTGCTATCACTTCCGGAACAGGAGATATAGCTCTTAATTCACAAGATGCAGTTTCTGTAACGGCAGTTGGTGCAGTTGATATTGATACGGCAGGTGTTGTTTCTATCAACTCAACCGCAGGTGCACTAAATATCGGTAACGATGCTAACGCATTTGCAATCAACATAGGAACTGGAGCCGCAGCTCGTGCGATAACCGTTGGTAATAATACAACAACCACAGCTCTTAACCTTACCGCTGGTTCTGGTGAGATATCTTGTAATACAGATGTCAACCTAACAACCGCAGGTACAGGGTTTGTTCTACAAGAAGGTCCTAAAATACTTGCTGGTAGTGGGACACCTCATGGTTCTATTACAGCACCTAAGGGTTCTTTGTATCTTAATACGGCAGGATCCGGTGTTGCAGATAGAGCGTATATTAATATAAATGGCGCTACAGATTGGACTAACATTACAACGGCAGCATAATTTGAATTTAAGTAGGGGGCTAATGTGGCCCCCATTACAATTATACTTTTATAGGAGAATAAAATGATTTCGCAAAGAGGATGTCTGGTATTGGACTACAAAAGAGACTACAAGTTAAAACCTACACCTGAATCTAAAGAGTTGGATTTAGTGAGAATTTACAACTTCAACATTCCACTGTATTCACCTTTTGAGGAAGTTCTAGGTGTTCTTGAAGAACTCAAAGCAGACATCGAAACAATGCAAGCAGAAGCCAAAAAAGCAGAAGAGGCGCGACTCGAAAAGTCACGACTCGAAGAGTCACGACTCGAAGAGTCTCGACTCGAAGAGTCTAAGAAGGCAGAAGCTGAAAAATTAAGTGAAGATGCTGCTAATTTATAGAAATTAGGGGGGACTTCTCCCCCCATAAGTGAAACCTGACAGGTTAGAAGGGAGAGGGTTATGTATCAAAATGTTATCATGCCTATTTTAAGGGTAGGATTCGACACGGCAGGTCTTGGATTACCATATGTGGCTATAAATCCATTGGGACTACCGGAATCCTGCTTCAAGGTGATTATAGTTAATGATTCTAATGTTGGTGTGACAATAAGTTATGACGGGGCTAATGCTGCTGACTATATACGTGCTGACTCTGACAGAGTTATAGAATGTGTTTCAGACGAGTACGTATGGAGTGCTAAGGGGCAGAAGTACTATATATCTGGAGCAGGTGCTGGTGTGGGTTATGTTTATGTGGTGGGGTATTACAGATAGGGGATAAGATGGCTTTTTCTACAATAGGGATGAATTTAAACTGTGAGCCTTGTAAAGTTAGAGCTTTTGGGGATATAGGAGCTATTTATATGCCTATTGGTGATGTGACGCAATACACAGGTAGGGCTATATTGATACAGAATCACACTGATGCCATGTTATGGTTTTCATTTGATGGTATTGATGATGACTTTCCAATGGTGTCGGGTGATAAATTCATACTGGATCTTACGTCTAACTCTTCTATGAATAATCCATTACTACTTACGGCAGGCTCAAGTTTATTTGTTAAGCAATTGGGTGTACCAACAACAGGTTCTGTTTATCTAACAGTATTTTATGGGGAGTAGTTATGTCACAAATTTCAGGAATAGGTATAGGGATTTTACCCCCTATTGTACCTACAACATTTAGAACTACAGCCGGTGACGCTATACCGGCTTTAAATATTTTAACACTGGCTAACGGTGCTAATATTACTTTTTCAGGTGCAGCTTCAACTATAACGGCAGCTTTATCAGGCACTACGGATCATGCTCTCCAAGTAGGAAACGTTGGCGGTAGCTTAACCTCGTTGGCCGTAGGGGATACGGGAGAGGTTTTGATAGGCAACACTGGGGCTGACCCTTCCTTTTCTGCTAACCCTACTGTTACGTCTATTACGTCTAACTCTTTTTTGACTGGTAATCCTGCGGTAGCTGCTTCAATTTTAACTTTAAATGGTAATACGATATCTGCTGATGGAACGGCTGCTGATGTTGATGTGAATATTACAACACAGGGGTCTGGCTGTTTAGTGTATCAGGGGATATCAACCGGATATGCTAATTCTATGTGGCATACGTGTCAGGCTGCTGTTCAAACTACTGATGCTACTCCAACCGGTATATTTACTATTCCATTAAATGAAGGTGAGATGGTAAGTATAAGTCTTACTGTTAATGGATTTTCTTCTGATTTTTCTAATGCTTTAAGTGGTTCGATAACTAGCTTAGCAGCTTACAGACCTACCGGAGGAGATATAACTCAGATAGGTGAAGAGGTAGAAAACAGTGCTTGTACGAGTACTGCCTCTATATTGGCATATGTAGCTGTTGGGACTCAATCAATTTCGCTTGTAGTTGTTGGTGTAGCAGCAGAGACATGGAATTGGACGGTAACTTATCAGTATATGTTTACGGTAACAAGTGCTTAATACGAGGGGGATAATATGGGATCTCAAGGTTTTAGAAGTATTCCAAATAATTTATATGTTTATCAGGGTATGACCGGTTCGTCTTCCTCGGCTATAGGATGGGACGCACTGGCAAATACGTTTAAAATATCAGTTTCAACAGCAGAAGGAGCTTTACCTTCGGTAGGTGGTCAACTTGTAATCGACCCTGCCGTTGCAGGTAATATTACTATTACACCTAACGGAGCAGGACTATTTATAGTGGGTTCTACTTCATACCCAAAAGTTACAGCTAAAGGTGACGTTCTTGTTGCCAGTGCAGATAATACAATCGGAGTCGTAGCAGGTGCAACAACTGCCGGTCATGTACTTATGGCTAACGGTGCTGGATCAGCACCTACTTTTCAGGCTGCTCCAGCCGGTGTAACATACGCCTCAGATGCAGAGACTCTAGCAGGTACGGTTACCAACAAAGCAGTAGCTCCATCTAACCTTAAAGCTAAATTGGGACTACAGACAGTACATGCATTACCTGTGGGTAACAGCGATTCGTTAGCATTAGATTGGTTAGCAGTTGGTGGAGATGGCACTGTGCTTATTGGTAACACTGGAGCAGATCCTTCTTTTAGTGCTAATCCCACAGTAACAACTATCTATGCTACGACATTTGACACTAACGTAGCAGCAGCGGCAGTTACTTTAGCCGGCACAACTTTAGCTGCTGATGGTACAGATGCAGATATAAATATAAATATTACAGCAAAAGGTGCAGGCAAGGTTATTATCGACGATCTACAGTTAACAACAGACTTAGCAGTTACCGAAGGTGGCACAGGACAATCGACGTTGACTGCACACGGTGTTTTATTGGGTGAGGGTACTTCTGGTATCGGAGCAACTTCTGCAGGCACTGCAGGTCAAATTCTTACGTCTTCCGGAGCAGCCTCTGACCCTGTCTGGACTACAGCCACATATCCTGCAACAGCAGCAATAGGTGATGTTCTTGTTGCAAGTGCTGCTAATACCATCGGTGTTGTTACAGGTGCAGCTACCGCGGGTCATGTTCTTATGGCTAATGGTGCCGGTTCGGCTCCTACGTTTCAGGCTCCTCCGGCAGCAGGCATAGCTTCCGTCTCAGGTACAGCCAACCAAATAACAGCTTCTACAGTCGGCAGTGCGGTTACGCTCTCAACTCCAGCTACATTTATAGCTCCTGGTACTATCGCTGCTACAACTACGGTTACTGCTGGGACAAACTTAGTTAGTACGGCTGGTAATTTATTACTGCCTACGACAACTTCAACGGTGGGGCAGATACAGATTAACTCTGTTAGATATTTTCATAATTATCAGAGCAATTTATTTATTGGTGCTAATGCGGGTAACTTTACAGCATCAGCTACTGGAACTTCAAACGTATGCGTCGGAACAAGTACAGGATCTACAATAAAAGTTGCTAATGGATGCGTCTGTATAGGTTATGAAGCTGGAAAAACGATTTATGATGGTGGTAAGCAAATTTTCATTGGATATCAGGCTGGCCTTGGTATGCAATATAATAATAGTGGCACTCAATATCCAGCAGATAATATAGCCATTGGCGCAGGTGCTATGTCTCTCGTACAAGGAAATAGTCAACAGCAAAAGGGTATAGCTATAGGAACTGAGGCTCATAAATATTGCGTACAAAATTCAGATGGTGGCGTAGCTATAGGATATAAAGCCGATACAGTAAATACACAGTGGGGAGTAACTATAGGTCATAGCGCAAATCTTGTAAATACATCTGGTGAAGGTGTAATTATAGGAAATCATGCTTGTTATCAACAAACATCTGGAAGCCAAGCAGTTGTTTTAGGATATTACGCTGGAAGAAATTGTGTTACAGGCAGCAGTTGTATTTTAATTTCTAATGATGGTGTAAATGCAGAAACAAATACAATACGTATTGGTACTCAAGGTAGTGGAGCATATCAACAAAATAAACTTTTCCTAGCAGGAGCCTACGGCGTAACTCCCGCAGGCACAATAAACGTTGCCTTAGTA
>Ga0265297_10002200_pt1 | contig 41035 bp, 33 predicted proteins | sample Munlanlwell13791_FD_192502 | JGI IMG/M metagenome (GOLD analysis project Ga0265297, IMG submission 192502) | Leachate microbial communities from a municipal landfill in Southern Ontario, Canada - Leachate well 137-91 | ecosystem: Engineered > Solid waste > Landfill > Unclassified | place... | reverse complement strand
AGCTTTGACATCCCCGAATATACCGGTAATGTCACGGCTTTAGGCACTGCGCGTATCCTGGAAGCTATCCGCAGGAGCAAGCAAAAGATCAGATTTTACCAGGCCTCCTCAAGCGAGATGTTCGGAGCGGCTAAGCCGCCGCAATCAGAAAATACTCCATTTCAGCCTCAAAGCCCTTATGCCTGCGCTAAGGTCTATGCATATTGGATGGTTAAAAACTACCGCGACGGTTACCGGATCTTTGCCAGTAATGGTATACTATTTAACCATGAGAGTTTCAGGCGCGGAGAGACTTTTGTTACCCGTAAAATAACCCGGGGCCTGGCTAATATATTAGCCGGTAAACAAAAGAAGCTTTATCTGGGTAATCTTGAAGCCAAGCGCGACTGGGGTTTTGCCCCGGAATATGCGGAAGGGATGTGGATGATCCTGCAGCAGAAAAAAGCGGATGATTTTGTCTTAGGCACTGGCCAAACGCATTCAGTAAAAGAGTTTGTGCGGGCGGCATTCTCCTACGCGGGATTAAATTGGGAAAAATATGTATTAATTGATAAGAGGTATTTCCGGCCGACTGAAGTAAATATACTGAAAGCCGATTCATCTAAGGCTAAAAAAACCTTAGGCTGGAAACCTAAAGTTACCTTTAATGACCTGGTAAAGGTCATGGTTGATGCTGATATGCGGCTTGCCGGCCTTAGTCCAATCGGCGAAGGCGATAAGATATTGAAAACAAAATTTCCAAATCGATGGTGGAAGGTAGACTAAAACCGCAGGGGACATTTTCCGTCAGGGCTATTAGGGAACTCTTTCGAGGAAAGTGTCCCCTGAGGCAAAGTAATTTTTAATTATGATTAATCTGAAAAATAAACGTATCCTGGTTACCGGCGGCGCTGGTTTTCTGGGCGCTTGCGTGACAGCTAAACTGAGACAACGGGGCTGTAAAAACATTTTTATCCCGCGCAGTAGAGATTACGATCTTGTGCAGATGGAAGCGGTAAGAAGAGTTTACCAAGACACAAAACCGGATATCGTTATCCATTTAGCGGCGAAAGTCGGCGGAATCGGCGCGAATATGAAAAACCCGGGTAAATTCTTTTATGATAATTTGATGATGGGCGCCCAGATGATGGAAGCCGGCCGGCAAAACGGAGTAGAGAAATTCGTAGCTATTGGCACCATATGCTCTTATCCTAAATTCACGCCGGTTCCATTCAGGGAGGAAAACCTCTGGAACGGGTATCCCGAAGAGACTAACGCCCCTTACGGATTAGCTAAAAAAATGCTTTTAGTCCAGTCCCAGGCCTATCGCCAGCAATACAGATTCAATTCAATTTTTCTCCTTTTGGTAAACCTTTACGGCCCGGGAGATAATTTTGATCCGGGATCCTCGCATGTTATCCCCGCTTTGATAAAAAAATGCATTGATGCAGCCAGGCAAAAAAAGCCTTCTATTGCCATCTGGGGCACTGGTAAGCCTACGCGTGAATTTCTCTATGTAGAAGACGCTGCCGAAGGCATAGTTCTGGCTACGGAAAGATATAATAAGCCCGGGCCCGTGAATCTTGGTTCCGGTTCCGAAATCTCTATCAAAGATTTAGTAAAGCTGATAGTGAAGCTTACCGGTTTTAAGGGAAAAGTTATGTGGGATAAGAGTAAGCCCGATGGCCAGCCGCGCAGGTGTTTGAGTACAATAAAGGCAGAAAAAGAATTTGGCTTTAAGGCAGAAACCAAATTTGAAGAAGGCCTGAATAAAACTATTAAATGGTACTATGAAAAAAACTAGGGAACGTTTCTATTTTTCCTGTTTCCCTATTTTTTTAGTTTGTTTTGTTTTTATTTTGGTAACAGCGCGCGTCTTTTGTCCTCCGGCTGATGTGGTTATCCTTAACAAACAAGAGTATTTCCCCGCCGCGCAAAAGGCAATTTCTAAGGCCAGGAAATCCATCTTTGTAGTGATGTATTTAGTCAGCTTTAATAAAGAAGACATAAGCTCAAAAGTTTTTCAATTGATGGATGAACTCGCTAAAGCTAAGCTCAGGGGAGTGGAGGTTAAGGCCATTTTGGATTATCAGAGCAGTCCTAGTCTTACTGTAGGCGGAATAAATTACGAAGCTTTCAGGTTCCTTAAAGATAAGGGAATTGAGGCATATTTTGACAGCGCGCAAGCTCTTACCCACAATAAAGCTATTGTAATTGATAGGAGGATAGTTATTTCCGGAAGTCACAATTGGTCTGACGCTGCGCTTACGAGGAATAACGAGGTATCATTTTTAATTGATTCCCCCAAATTAGCTGGGCAGCTTTTGGATGAATTTTCGCGGATAAAACTTTCGAGTCCTGAATTAGGAGAAGGCTTAGGTGCTAATATACCCTATTGGACAATGGGAAAAAACGGAGTTGTACCGGAGATGCTCCGCAGGCACAATGAAAGAGGTTTTGATATCTGGCTCCTGCTTTTAAGGGATTTTGATGGCAATGCCGAAGGATTAGTTAATACAAATTACGAAGTATTGGCGGATGGCTTAGGGTTGTTAAAGAATATGGATCGGCCAACTTATCGCACAGAAATAAATCGGCAGCTTCGTTATTTAAATAAGTTATACAAATTAGTTGAAATAGATACCCAATATAATCAGCCGCTTAAAGTAAAACTGTTTAAAAAAGCAGAAGGAGAAACCTTTAGCATTCCTAGGGCCTATTGGGCTTATGGCTGGGCAGATAGATTGAACCTGAATGCCAAGGTGTGCCTTTTAATTAATTTAGCCGAATTGGGGCGTAAACAGCAGACGCCGGAGTGGATGCTTACCCGCCCGCAGATTACCGAAAAGTATGGAATAGACGAGAAAGTGCTTTATCGGGGAATGAAGGTTTTGAGGGATTTTAATATAATTGATGTTAGGTGCAGTAGCACTGATGAGGGGTATGAGAACAGGATGCCTTCAACAACCGTTTTCTTAGGGTTATATGATATGCGCGAATTTGAACAGGGACTGAAGCGCCTTGAAGATATCCACGGTAGAAAACTAGTAACTAAGAGTAGGAATTATGCTTTCATTGTTTTTAAAGGTTATGATTTAACCATAATTGACGAGATAGCTAAGTTTATTAATATTTATGGTGCGGTTAAGGTGGATAAGGCTTTCAAGATAGTTGGACAGAAGAGCCCTGATAATCCCAAAAGGGTATTCGGCTATGTAACCGGAATCTTAGATAAGATGAAAGCGACCCAATAAAAAAGTATTATTTCCGTATGAATAAGGGATCACCAAAAAACCAATTCTTAAAATCTAAAATTTTCCATTGGTCCAAAAAGGGCAGCATTGCGATTTTAGACCAAGTTTTGTTTAATGGCGTGCATTTTTTGATAGCTGTCTTGTTAGCGCGTTGGTTAGAGCCTGTTGAATATGGTATTTTTGCTGTAGCCTATTCAATTTTTCTGCTTTTGGTATCCTTCCATATGGCTCTTTTAGTAGAACCAATGTTAATCTTCGGAGTCGGTAGGTATCAAGAAAGGTTCCATACGTATCTCGGTGCATTAATTTCCGGTAATTTTATAATAACTTTATTTGCAAGCTTAGTGTTATTTTTGATTGGTTTCCCGATTGGTTTATTCTATTCAAAAGACCTACAATTTGCGTTGTTTGGTTTAGCAATAGCGCTTCCCTTTATATTGTTATTATGGTTATTACGCAGGTCATTTTATGTGCGTTTGGAACCGGGTTGGTCTGCTATTGGAGGGGCGGTTTATGCCATTTTGTTATTTACAGTTTCAATTTTCTTAAAAATAAATCATCTGCTTTCTCCATCGGCGTATTTCTTGAGCATGGGGTTATGTTCTTTATTGGTAAGCTTATTTTTTATTTACATCATTCGTCCGGTAGTATTTAAATTACGAAAATCCGAGATATTTGAAATACAGAAAGACCATTTTTGTTATGGAAAATGGGCTTTAGGAACCAATGTCTTATTATGGAGTATGAGCAACATATATTTTGTTATATTACCTGTTTGGATCGGTCTTGAGGGTATAGCTGGTTTGCGTGCTTTAATGAATTTAAGCACCCCAGTTATTCAAGCTAATTCTGCTCTTTCATTTTTATTCCTTCCTATTTTAAGCAAAAAGCGGATTGAAGGAGCTTCTAAGATAGATAGCGCAGTTAAGCTGTTACTGAACTTATTTATTATTGTTGGATTATTATATTTCATTGGATTAGTATTTTTTGGAAGAGGCATAATGAGTTTTCTTTATAATAATAGGTACTCAGGATTTGCAGGATTAGTCCCTTTGGTTGGTTTATTACCATTACTTGCAGGTGTTTCTCTTGTCTTAGAAAGTACTTTGAGGTCTTTAAATAATCCAGATAAAGTTTTTTGGTCTTATTTAGTTTCTATGTTTATTGTTTTGTTTGGAGGTATTTTATTCACAAAGTTTTTTGGGCTAAAAGGAGTTTTATATAGTTATGATATTTCTTACCTATCCCTAGCGGTGGTGTTGGCTGTTTTTACAAAAATTAAGGTAGCTTTACTTAGTAAACGAATATAATCTTAAAAAATGTCCTATACGTTGGTAGGATATTACAGAGGTATATGAAACTCTATTAGATACGCATCTTGAGGACCAATGTTTAGGGATAATTCTTTTGCCAATCGAGATCAGGAATTATTTAAAAAAGGACTAGATGGATATAAATAATCATAGAGATGAAATAGCAGGGGTAGGTTAATATTATATTATGGAAATGAGTAATTTACCAAAAGTAAGCATACTTATCCCTGTTTTCAATAGGGAGAACTTAATAGAAGAAACCCTTAATTCCGCCGTTAATCAAACTTATGCAAGCACCGAGATTATTGTGGTGGATAACAAAAGTAATGATAGTACTTATAATATAGTAAAACAATTTGCCAGTAAATATTTAAATATTAAAGTTTATCAAAATATGGAAAATATTGGTCCGGTAAAAAACTGGAGGAGATGTTTAGATTATTCAACAGGAGAGTATGTAAAGATTTTATGGTCTGATGATCTGGTATCTCCTACATTTATAGAGAAGACCTTACCGTATCTTTTGAATTATGGAAATGTAGGTTTTGTTTTTACTGGCACCGAAATATTTAATGATAATACAGGAAAAATAACTAAGGATTATTTTATTGGGAACACAGGGATATATGACGCAAAAAAATTTATAGAAGGTTCTTTATTGGGTGGTCCCTTCCCGGTGGGGGGATTATTTCCGGTTTCGCCGGGCAATGCTTTATTCAGAAAGAAGGATTTAGAAAAAAATCTTTTAACAGATGTTCCTAATAGAATTGGAAGTGACTTTAGCATGCATGGTATTGGTAGTGATTGTTTAGTTTATTTATTGACAGCAAAAGATTATACTAAATTCGCCTTTATTAATGAAACCTTAGCTTTCTTCAGAACGCATAAAGATGCTATTACTGTTTTTTCTGATAAACTCGAGCTTACTGCTCTTTACCATGCTGCCAAAGCATATTTTGTGGAAAATTATATTGAAGATGCCGGATTAAGAGGTAAGTTCAATGCAATTCTATTAAGTTTATGCTTGTTGCTTTCTTCCGGTATAAAGATTAGTAAAGTATATAATAATCCTTTATTTAGTCTGCGTTTAAAAAATAGCAATAACCTTGGCATAAGGAAAATACAAGATTTTTATTTTAACACCGATAAAATGAAGATAAACTATTTCTTTTTTGTAAAGCTGATTTTTAGATACTGGAAAGTATTCTTTATAAATGTAATAAACAAGTAGTTTGTGGAGTAATATGGGGGTAGGTATAAAAAACTTTAGTGAAAAAAGTATCATTCTATTAAAAAGTGGTACAATGAAGAGTCAGTGTTAATATAAGAGTTAGCTTATAATCAGCAGGTGGTCAGGGGAAGGAAATGGTTAAAATGAAGAGATTCGATAAAGCTAATTTCGCGCCGAATATTATCTCAGAGGAGAAGATTTGAGATGTACTGCAAAAAGAATATTTTAATGACAGGAGCTACAGGATTTCTGGGTAGCAATCTATTGAGGCAGCTTATAAAGAAAAAATATGGAGTTATAATTCTTAAAAGGTCTTTTTCTAATATAGACAGAATAAAGGATTTGATTAAATTCGTTAAATCTTTTAATCTTGATCAGGTTTCCATAAAAGATATTTTTAAAAAAATCAATATAGATATTATTTTGCATTGCGCTACAAACTATGGCCGTGTCGATACGGATCCTTTTGCCGTAATAGACGCGAATTTGCTACTTCCCCTTAAACTCTTAGAGACAGGTAAGAAAAATAATATAAAATACTTTATAAATACTGACACCATTTTAGATAAAAGGATTAATTATTACACTTTGTCTAAAAGCCAATTTAAAGACTGGCTTAAGATGTATTCTGAAGGATTGGTATGCATAAATTTATTACTGGAACATTTTTATGGGCCATTTGACGATAAGACTAAATTTATTTCCTTTATTTTAGATAAATTGCTCACTAATGCCGCAAAGATTGATTTAACAGAAGGAAGGCAGAAACGTGATTTTATATACATAGATGATGTAGTGGATGCATTTATTAAAGTTTTGGAAAATTTGAATAATTTGCAATTTGGGATTTATAATTATGAAATAGGGACAAATAAATCTTTAGAAATAAGAAAGGTGGTAGAATTAATTAAGAAAATATCAGGTAATACTATCACCAGGTTTAATTTTGGTATTATTCCATATAGGAAGAACGAAATAATGGATTCAAAAGCAGATACAGAAGCTATAAGAAATTTGGGGTGGAAATCTAAGTACTCTCTTATCCAGGGGTTGGTTAAAACTATTAATAAGGAGAAAGGATTAAAAGAAGCATGAAGATATTAATTACCGGTGGATGCGGTTTTGCTGGTTCAAATATAGCTTATAAAGTTTTAAAGGATAAGAGGGGAGAGTTGTTTATATTAGATAATCTATACAGAGAAGGCAGCGCGAAGAATTTGAAATGGCTTAAAAGACATGGAAAATTTACATTTTTTAAAGCGGATGTTCGTATTAATAACCAGGTTCAGAAGATTATTAGAAAGGTAAATCCGGATGTTGTTTTTCATCTTGCCGGCCAGGTAGCTATGACTACTTCTATTGATAATCCTAGGTTGGACTTTGAGGTCAATGCCATGGGCACTTTTAATGTATTGGAGGGGATAAGAAAGTATTGCTCTGAAAGCATCTTTATCTATTCATCTACAAATAAGGTTTATGGAAGCTTGGATTGGGTGGAATACAAAGAACATGAAAAGCGGTATGTAGCAGAAAGATTCCCCGAAGGATTTTCTGAGAGTACGCCTATTGATTTTCATTCTCCTTACGGATGCTCAAAAGGCACTGCTGACCAGTATGTATTGGATTATTCCAGATTATATAATTTAAGAGTTGTTGTTTTCAGGCATTCTTCTATTTATGGCAGCAGGCAATTTGCGACTTATGATCAAGGATGGGTAGGGTGGTTTTGTGCCAAAGCCATAGAAACCGGTAAAGGGTCTCTAAAAAAGTCTTTTACAATTTCGGGCAATGGTAAACAAATCAGGGATTTATTATTTGTCGATGATATGGTGAATTTGTATTTATTAGCAGTAGATAAAATAGACTATATTAAAGGCAATGCTTTTAATATAGGTGGAGGCATGCAGAATAGCCTTTCTCTTTTGGAATTATTCGATATTTTAGAACATAAGTTAAAAGTGAAATTAGATTATATTCAATTACCTTGGAGATATAGTGATCAGAAAATATTTGTAGCTGATATAAGAAAGATAAATAATATGTGTGGATGGTCACCTAAAGTTAATAAATTAGACGGCATTAATAAAGTTATAGAATGGTTACAAAGAGGTTTGATAGATCGCGATGCTTCCTATTAGCCGAGGAGTTTTAAAGTAGGTGTGATGATTAGTAAAATGAAAAAGGTAGAACATGATTAAACTATCGCGGAAGTTATTTAGTCAGTATTCCTTATTGGGAAGGATATTATTTTTTATCTTTATTTTTGGTATTTTGTCTTTTGGCCGGATTTTTTCAATAATTCATATAGAAGTACATTCGTTCCCTATTTTTGTTACAGAGATTGTTTTATTTATCTCTTTACCCTTGATAATAACTAATATAAGAGAGCTGTTAAAAATCCCCCCGCTGTTCTTAAATATTGTCTTTGTCTATTTCTTATTTGGCTGCTTTTATTTATTAGGAGGGGTTTTAGATAGGAATCTTTTCTCCGTTAGAGACTTTGTCTTCTTATGCGGTTATATGTTATTTTTACCGCTTGCTTTGGTATGTTTCAAAAGCTTAAAGGCTATGAAATTATTTCTTTTTATTATTGTCTTTGCTAATTTCATCGCTATATTAGTGGGAAGAATACTGATTTTCGGGGCGCATTCATCTTGGTTCTATGCATTTATTTCTGAGGCTAAGACTTTTCAAATAGGGATGGTATATGGAATTAGTTCCGCTTTTCTGCTCTCATCTTATAATTATTTGAAGAATAAAGCTTTCAGATTACTTATTTTAGTGTTGGTTCCAATAAATTTATATATGATTATAACATTTGGGGTGAGAAGTTTATGGGTAGCTGTTATTTGCTTGGCGGTATTCCTAGTATTGATTTTAGGGTTTAGAATTATGGCGAAAATATATCTTAAATTATTAGTTTCTTTTGTTCTTATCAGCACTGTTTTGTTTTATATTGATTTTGAAGTTTTTAAGTCTCCTCAGTTAAACGTATTTATAGGAAGAGGTAGGAGTTTCGTTTGTGCTTTTGCTAGATTGTCTAGTAAGTTTACTCTTCCTAATGAGTATGATGAAGCAACACTAAAAAAAGAATTAAAAAGAAACGATAAACCTGCTTTTTCTAATGTGCAGAACAAATTGGAGATAGGGGGTGAATCGGGGAGAGCGGGTAAACCACTTTCTTTAAATAAGCCTGACAAATCGGTACTAGGGAAGGATTCAGAAAGAATAGGGTATGATAATATTGTTTGGAGGAAGAAAGTTTGGAAGCAGACAATAGAATTTACATCTGGTTCATATTTGTTCGGCAAAGGATTTGGTCATTATCCTGCATATAATATCAGGGGGTATCAAAAACCACGTAGCGCATTTACGGATAGCAACATAATTCCTACGCATAATTTTTGCCTGACAGTATTTTACAAAATGGGTTTTGTCGGCCTTGTGCTATTTTTATTTATTAATATCTATGTTTTTTATTATGCTCTAAGGTATTTAAAACAGTGTAAAACAGAATTCATAAAGCTTATCTTAAAAGGCAGTTTGGGGTCTTTATTTTTTTTGTATATTATGGCTCTATTTTTTGATGTAATTGATTCTCCTCCGACCAGTATATTTTTGTGGATTTTGTGTGGCCTTATTTTTGGAGCAGTAGAAGCTGATAAGAATTTAATGAAAAATGTGGAGAAGCCGTTAAGATGAAAAGACGCCTTAATACTTCAGAAAATCAGAAAGGGGAAAATCCTTTAAAGCCGTATCTAGTGGTATTTGCTGGAGTAATTATATTTAAGTTGATCATTCTCGTTCTTTTTTCTTCAGATTATCAAAATAAGCTTTTTATGCCTTTTGTGGAGCATTTTTTAATAAATTTTGATAATCCATGGCAACATTTTTATAAGACTCAGGTAGACAAGTTTCCTTACCCTCCTTTAATGCTCTATATTCTTTCTGTGAGTTATTTGCCGTATGTTTTATTTTTTAAAACCGGCGTTATATTAAGCAACTTATTTTTTAAGTTTCCCACATTAATTTCGGATATTTGTATTTGTTGGGTATTGGTTAAAATTTTCCCTGGTAAGTTAAAGGAAATTTTGCTGTTTTATTTTCTTTCTCCTATAATTATTTTTGGAGCCTATATTCATTCGCAGTTGGATATGATTCCCATGGCTATTCTTATGTTGTCCCTTTATTTTTTGCATTCGAAGAGACCTTTAATTTCTTCTGTCGTTTTTGGATTAGCACTATGTGCTAAATTTCATATCGTAGCGGTTCTACCCCTAATCTTGATTTATTTGGCAAAAAACAAACGGATTAAAGATTTTTTACTCTTTGTTTTAGTTCCGGTAGTGATATGTTTATTGGTGGCTAGTCCTTATCTACTGACCTCGGGTTATTACTTTATGGTTCTTAGGAATCCTAAGCAAATGATGTTATTTGATACGTTTTTTTCTTTAGGAAGCTTGAAGATTTACATTCCTATTTTTGTTTCTTTGGTTATTTACGCAAGGTTCTTGGCCTATCGTAAGATTAATGATGATCTTTTTTATGCATTTTTGGGAATTCTTTTTTCTCTTTTTGTTCTATTTATTTTTCCTGCTCCCGCCTGGTATATATGGATGGCTCCTTTTATGAGCATATTTTTCATCCAATATTATTCAAAGTATCCTCCGATAATCTATTTGTATTTTACTCTATGTTTATTCTACTTGGTTTATTTTTTATTTTTTCACGTTTCCGAATATACACCTGTGATATTGCTGAATATGAGTTTACCGGTGAGGATTGACAATGAATTTGCCAGGAACATTCTTTATACGTCTCTGGAAATGGTTTTGTTTGCTGTTCTTTACTCGTTGTATAAATTTGGCGTTAAGAGTAATTCGGTCTATAAAAAAATCCACAATTTTATTATTGGGATAGGCGGGGATAGCTCTGCTGGTAAGAGTACTTTGTTGTCAGATATCAAATTGATATTACAGGATCGCGCTCTTGAGTTAGAGGGTGATGCCGATCATAAATGGGAGAGGAGCGATGAAAATTGGCAGACGATAACGCATCTTAATCCTAAGGCAAATTTCCTTCATCGTCAGGCCGCTGACCTGACAGCTTTAAAATATGGCAGAAACGTTTTTCGGAAAGATTACGATCATGGCAAGGGTTGTTTTAAGTCCAGCAATAATATCGTTCCGAATGAATTTATAATTCTATCAGGTTTGCACACATTTTACTTACCAAAAACCAGAAAAATAATTGATCTTAAAATTTACTTGGACACGGATGAGAGACTCAGGCGGCATTGGAAGATTCTTCGGGATGCCCGGGAAAGGGGCTATTCTATTGGTAAAATAAATGAACAGATTGAAAAAAGAATTAGCGATGCTAAAAAATTTATCGAACCGCAAAAGGGATTCGCAGACCTTATAGTTTCGTATGAAGCGAAAGAAAACTTTTCTGTCGGCGATTCATTCTGTGCGCCTAGCTTAAAACTAAAAGTAACATTGGATTCAAGCATCCATATTGAAAGCCTTATTGAAAAACTTATGGAGGAAAATATTGAAGTTTTATGGGATTATGTGGACGATTTGAACAGGCAGTATATTTTGATTAGTAATCCTCCCTCTAAAGAAGTTACTGCTGAGATAGCTAGGGATATTATTCCGAATATTAATGAAATTATCAATGACGGAGCAATTTGGCAGGAGGGGTTTCGTGGATTTTTGCAACTCGTAGTCTTGTTGGTTATTAGTGAAGAGATGCGGGCGGAGGGAGTTTCTTATGAAACTTAAAGGCATATTGTTAGATATGGATAATACCCTTTATGACTATAACCGCGCGCATAAAATTGCTATTGATGCTACTTTGGATTTATTCGAGGAGAAATTCTTATTTCCTAGGAATGCACTTTCCAAGGCCTACCAAATCGCCAGAAGCGCAATTAATAAAGAACTTCAAGGGACAGCTTCTTGCCATAATCGTATTCTCTATTTTCAGCGTATGTGTGAGCTTTTGAAAATTAGCAATCTGAAGGGCATGCTTGAGGCCTATGAAAGATATTGGAGCATTTTTTTGGATAATATGGAAATATATGATGGCGTTTGTGAATTTTTGGAATCAGTAAAAGGAATGAAGATTTGTTTGTTGTCTGATTTAACGGCTCATATTCAGCATAGAAAGATTCAGCGTCTCCGTCTCAGTCAGTACATTGATTTTTTAGTGACAAGTGAAGAAGTGGGAAAGGAAAAACCACATCCATCAATTTTTAAGTGTGGTTTAAAGAAACTGCGGCTTTCTCATCTTGATGTTTGTATGATAGGCGATTCATTTGAGAAAGACATTACTGGAGCTAAGAGGTTAAAAATTAAATCATTTTGGTTAAATAAACAAAATGATTTAAGAAAATCGAATCCCCTTGTGACATCTTTTGATAACTTTTTTGAGCTTATGGAGTACTTAAAATGATTAGAATTGAGCAATTCGTGAGACTATCGAAATACGCTGGTGAGCGTTTTGATTTAGTTCAGGCGGCAGGAGGTAATTCCTCCGTTAAGTTTGACAATGGTTTAATGCTGGTTAAGGAATCCGGAAATTCTCTTACTGAAGTGGAGCTGGATAAGGGGTATGTAGAACTAGAGACGAAAAAAATCATAGAAATCCTTGAAGACAAGAGATTGCTTTCTTTGAAGAAAAAAGAGAAAGATATTTTAGTTAGGGGACTTCTAAAAGACTCCCCTCAAAAGCAACAAAGAACGCCTTCTATTGAAATATTTCTTCATGCTTTGCTCTATCGCTATACTCTTCACGTGCACCCGTTAGTGATTAATGCTATTGTTTGCCGCAAGGACTATAGTAAAATATTGAGGGGGTTATTTTCTGAAAAAATAGCTGTTGTTAATTATGTAACGCCGGGAATCGAATTGGCGCTTAAACTGCAGAAGGTCATTCAAAAGTATCAAAACGCGCATCACGAGAAACCAAAGGTTGTCTTTTTGCAGAACCATGGGTTAATCGTAAGTTCCGATGATCCGAAAGAATGTGTTAAATTGCTGGAAGGGTTTCTTGAGAAGGCTGAAAAACATCTGGGGGTAAATTTTAATGAATATAAGTTGACAAATAAGGTTTCTGAGTTGGTTAATTCATTGAAAAACACGCATTATATTTCTTATGTTTCGTGGGATAACAAATTGATAAGTTTTCTTAAAAGTAAAAAGACTCTTTTTTTTAAGAAACCCTTTTGTCCCGACGGAGTTGTCTATTGTGGGGTCGTACCTTTAAAGATTACGAATTTAAAAGATAAAAAACCTTTTATCGTTTACCGTCAAAAATTCAAACAGGTACCAAGGATAGTTATTTTTAATGATCAAATATTCTTTGTTGGACAAAATGTTAAACAAGCAAGAGAGATTGAAGATGTTCTAAAGTCTAACCTTCTCACGCTAGATTCTACTAAGGGAAAGGTTAATTTTTTGAAAAGGAAAGAAATCGACTATTTGACTACTTGGGAAGCAGAAAGATACAGAAAGAATAAGGTGTAAGAAAAATTATGCAAATCATTATTCCTATGTCAGGTACAGGGCAACGATTTTTAAACGCTGGTTATAGTGTACCCAAGCCTCTTATTGAAGTTGACGAAAAACCTATAATAGAACACGTGGTTAATTTATTCCCCAAGGAGGGAAATTTTATTTTCGTCTGTAATAACGATCATCTAAAAAACACTAATATGAGAGCGATATTAAAGCGAATTGCGCCCAAAGGGGAAATTTATGGGATTCCTACCCATAAAAAAGGTCCTGTTTATGCGGTATCGGTTATTCAAGAGGTAGTCAGTGATGATAAAGAGACTATTATTAACTATTGTGATTTTTCGAAGCGGTGGAATTATCATGATTTCCTTAAAACCGTGAGAGCTAAGGAGGCTGATGGCGCGATCAGTGCTTATCGCGGTTTCCATCCTCACATGTTGAATTCTCCAAATTACGCCTTTATAAAAGAAGAGTCTAAATGGATGATCGAGATAAGAGAGAAGCTGCCTTTTACAGACGATAAAATGCAAGAATACGCTTCTGACGGTACTTATTACTTTAAATACGGAAAATTTGTTAAGCGCTATTTTAAGCAGCTTATGGATGAAAACATAAATACAAGTGGAGAATTTTATGTCAGTATGGTCTACAATCTAATGAAAAGAGACGGTTTGAAAATAGCCATTTATGAGATTGAGCATATGCTCCAATGGGGAACGCCACGGGATTTGGAAGAGTATAAAAGGTGGTCTGTCTATTTTAAGAGTATAGCTCAGGTTCCGAAAGCTATTCGCGTGCAAAAAAATAGTATTAATTTGATTCCTTTAGCCGGAAGGGGCTCTAGGTTTAGCGCGCATGGGTATACTTTACCCAAGCCGTTGATTAAAGTCAATGGAAAGTCGATGATTATTCAGGCAGCCAGCCATCTCCCACGAGCTACAAAATATATTTTTATTTGTCTTGCCGATCATTTGAATAATTACCCGCTTAAAAAAGAGATATTAAAGGTATACCCGAAAGCTAAAATAGTTGGACTTGATAAGATAACAGAAGGCCAAGCATGTACTTGTGAATTGGGTTTGTCAGGCGAAGATTTGGAATTTCCTCTTTTAATTGGGGCATGCGATAATGGCATGGTTTGGGACGCTAGGAAGTATGAGAGCCTTATAACCAATAAAGCTGTGGATTCGATAATTTGGTGCGTTAGGCACTATCTACCAAGCGAAAGAAATCCCCAAATGTATAGTTGGTTGAGAGTGGATAAAGATGACAATGTATTAGGGGCATCAGTAAAAGTTCCGGTATCAGATAATTCGTATAATGATTACGCTATGGTCGGCACTTTCTATTTTAAGAAAGCGAAGTATTTCATTGAAGCATTAAAAAGGATGCGCGAAAAAAATATACGTGTAAACAATGAGTTTTATGTCGATAGTTGTGTAAATGAGCTAATCGCAATGAGGCTAGGGGTTAAAGCATTTGGGGTGGATTATATATGTTGGGGTACTCCAGATGAGCTACATACTTATGAATACTGGCAGTCATTTTTTCATAAATGTCCCCGGGTATCATTACAGTTACCATTAGGATATTTTTTGATGTATCCTTAATCTTAAACGCGTGACAGGCAATTGGGAGGGATAAATATGTTATTCGAGATAGCTAAGAGAAGCCATTTCCTACAAAATCTTGTGGTAAAAATTATCGCTCTCGTACATCCTTCAATAGAACATAATATAGATAAGGTTAAAATACTGAAGAAGGCCATTTTCCATTGCGAACTGGAAAATATCGAGGGGAGTTATTTTGAATTCGGCGTTTTTGAAGGAGCGTCTTTATATGCTGCAGTATCGTTACACAGAGGTATTAAATCAAAGATTAAGAGGAACTTTTATGGATTTGATTCTTTTGATTACGGCTTCAGATATTTTGAGGGTAGAGACAGGCATCCTTTTTTTAAAGAAGGTGATTTTAAAAGTCCGTATAAGAAAGTAGCCAATAGGCTGAAACGTTTTAATAATGTGCGGTTGATTAGGGGTTATTTTGAAGAGACTGTCAAAGGTAAATTAGCCAATGAAATCAGCGGTAGGGATTGCTGCGCAATAATTTTTATTGATTGTGATCTGATGGGTCCTGCTTTGATTGCTTTAAACTTTATTAAACCGATACTGCAAAAAGGAAGTGTTATCATTTTAGATGATTATTGGGCATATAGGGGAAGCCGAAACCATGGAACGTGTGGAGCATTGAATGAATTTTTAAGAAATAATCAAGAAGTTAAGCTTAGGGATTATTATTCCTATGGCCATGGTGGTCATTCGTTTATTGTAAGCGAGATATAATTTTTTATGAAAATCTCAAAGGTAATCAAGTTTATTTCCATAATTTTCTTATGCTTGATTGGGCTCTACTATATTTTTTTTGCCGTTATCGCTAATTCAGATCTTTCTAGGGATAGGCATATTCTTTTTATGGATGAGCAGCTTGTATTTGATGGAGTTCGGACAATCTTGCATCCACCCGGTTTTAAGAAATTTTTTCCTGCCATTTTTGATGGAGGAGATCATCGTTATGGCAGAATTCTCTGGAATGCCTCGGCTTTGTTTTCTTTTATTCCGGAACGTCTTTACGGAAGCCAGGGACAGATTATTGCTACTCGTATGGTGCAGTTTGCGGCACTTCTTTCCGCGTATTTTATCCTAATTTTTGCATTTATTACTTCTTGGCCCTTAAGAGTTTTTGGTTTATTGTCTTTGTTATCTTTGCCAGGAACTGTTTATTATGCAAGTATGCCTAAGCCTGAGCCTCTCCAATTGCTTTTTTTGGCACTTTTCTTGTGGCAATCGAAAAAGCGCACATTTTGCTTTGGGATGTATTGGTTCTTTCTGGGTTTAGCTTTTGGCGCAAAGATTTCCGTATTCTTGTTAATTTTTTATTTTACAATTCTCGCTTTTATGCAGCGGTTATACTTGAAAAAAGATATTGTCCATGAGCCTAAGAATACCAAGCCAAGGGTGGCCTTATTTTCTTTTCTTTTAGGCTTTTTGATTTCTGAGCCAGTCTTCTTGTTAACCTTTAGAAAATTTGACCTGCGTTATTTCAGTAGCTATTTGCACTGGACTTTTTTGAATACAAGCCACGGGGCAGATGATTCAACTGTGACGTGGTTAGCTTGGTTAAAAACTCTTTTTAACAGTTATATTGTGAATATTCCCTGGCCCCTTCTTTTCCTTACAATTCTTTGTATAGGTGTTTTGATCTTTATTCATTTGATCGGGCTTATAAAAGAAATTGATTCCTTGCGATATATAAATAAAATGTTTCTAAGGTACAACGCTTTGATTGTTTTAACGGCCGGCCTTATTCTTATTATACCTAATATTGTCTTTGTTAAAAGGATATGGCTCTTTTATCTTCATAATGGTTCAGTTATTTTTTTGATAGGCATTTTTAGCCTTATTGAGGTATCTATAGCGTCAAAAGAAAAAGTCTATGAAAAATTAAATTTTATTAAGTATATTTCATTTCTTTTGGCAGGCCTTTTAATAATAGAATCTTTATTTTTTCTCACACCCGTTGCGGCAAAAGAATATACCCGATTATCAAAGAGAACTCAAGAAGAAAATTTTATTAAACAACTTAGTGAGTATGATTATTTAACTGATTTGCTTATAAAGATATCAAATAGGTTAGGTAGAAAGGTTGCGGTTTTTTTTGACCCGAATTTATTTCTTCCTTATTCAAATGAAAAGTTTGATTTAGTACGGTATTGGGGTCATTTTATCTCTTGGTCTGAAGGAAAAGATGTTATTATTTTCTATAAAAATATCCCTGGAGAAGTTCCGCCGCCGAAAACATCTTTGTCTTATGATCTTCATGTAAAGTCAGCTCAGCTATTAAAAGAACATGTTATATCTACGACTGGCGGGAGATGTAAAGTTTCTCCGTGTTATTATTTCTATCCATCAAAATTGGAAAATATTAGTATTTATATTAAATCGGATTTATACGGAGCTTTAGTAGATTCCTATAGGGAAGAATAATGAAGCTTTCTATTGTTGTGCCATGCTATAACGAAGAAAAAAATATTCCTCTTATTCTTAAACGGTTTAATCAGGCGATTAAGAGAAGCGACGTAGAGGTTATTTTGGTTAATAATGGTTCAACGGACAATAGCCAAAGAGTGTTAGAGGAATGTTTGTTTGTGTATTCTTTTGCTAGGAGTGTTAAAGTTGAAGTTAATAAAGGTTATGGCTTTGGAATTCTTTCTGGACTCAAGACATCAGTAGGAGAATATATTGGGTGGACACATGCTGATATGCAGACAGATCCTAGCGATACTATGAAAGCCTTAAAAATTATTGAGGGAAAAGGCAATCCCAAAAATATATTCATTAAAGGCAAAAGGAAGGGGAGGCATTTAATTGATAATTTTTTTACTTTGGGAATGAGTATCTTTGATAGTTTTTATTTAAATAAATTTCTCTGGGATATTAATGCTCAGCCAAGTATATTTCATAGAGACTTTTTGAACAGCTGGAAAAACCCGCCCCATGATTTTGCTTTAGATCTATATGCGTTGTATTTGGCAACAAAGCAAAAGCTTAACATTGTGCGATTTGATGTTTCGTTCCCAAAGAGGATTCACGGTCAATCAAGTTGGAATAGGGGGGGGGTTAAGGATAAGTGGAAATTCATTAAAAGGGTAATGGATTTTAGTATCAAGCTAAAAAAGGAGCTAAGGTAAATGCTATTTATTGCTCATCGCATCAATACTATTGAAGAATTAAAAAATGTCCCCAAAAAATACGGCGTAGAGATTGATATCCGTGGCTTTGGAAAAAGGCTTATTATTCAACATGAACCATTTAAAGATGGTATTGACTTTGAGAATTGGCTTAAATACTATAATCACAAATTTATTATTCTTAATGTTAAGGAGGAGGGGATAGAATATAAAGTTAAGGCACTTATGGGGAAATATAATATTCAAGAATACTTTTTCTTGGATCTCTCGTTTCCTTATTTGGTAAAGATGGCTAATGCAGGTGAAAAGAGGGTTGCTATTCGTTTTTCCGAATATGAATCGATTAACACTGCCCTAGCTATGGCGGGTAAAGCCACGTGGGCATGGGTTGATTGTTTTACGAAAATGCCCTTAGGGAAAAAGGAATATACTGTTCTAGCACGACATTTTAAGATATGTGTAGTTTCTCCTGAGTTACAAGGAAGGTCAATAGAAGAAATTGAAGGATATAAAAGGAAGTTTAGCTCTTTTCCCATAGATGCTGTATGTACCAAGAGAATAGACTTATGGTTAGATGCGGGTAAGGGATGACAGTAAAGAAATATGTTGAGTTAAGAAAATTAAACTTATTCAATATCTTTTCTTGGAATGCGAATGATATAGCATAAATTTTTGGATGTTATACATAATAGTATTCTGGATTTATAATCACAGTTACGGGTATATTATTAGGGAATAGTATAGTCTAGATATGTCTAGGGTTAAAAAAAGCAAGAAAAAAAGGATTTTGAATCGGATTAATCTGTGGAATATTTATTTTATTGTTATCACTTTGTTATACATAATGTGGAGGACTAGATTATTTTTCGAGAGAATCGTTTCCCATTAAGTCATTTACCGACGCTTTTTTTGATTATCGGTTATCCAATTTATTGGCTTGAACTCTATCTCTTTAGGGCTAGTTATGGTAAAACTACGCCTTTGGTTTGGTTGCTTTTTTGTTTTTTTACGCTTATTGTTTTTTCTCAGAATCATCATCGTGTTGTAATTGGCGTGCGTAGTTTTTTGATATGGTTTGCGCAAGAATCATTGTTAGTCAGGCTGCTGCTTATCCTTATGGGGATTGGGGCTGGGGCAATGCTTTTAAGCGCGTTTTACGCGTCATTATTGCCACCGCATCTTATCCAGGAATTTGACGCATTAAACTATCATTTTACTTTGCCTCGGCAGCACTTGCTGCTTAGTTCATTTAGCCATATTCCTTGGTCTACCGCGGATTTATATTTTTTGCCAATAGATTTTGCTCTTGCTCCTTTTTGGTTAGCTACTTCATTGCCAAATAAGTTACCGCAGTTCATTTTTGTCCTTGGACTTTTGGGTGTCTGTAGTCGGCTTGCTTTCCGTTTCTCTGGCGGCAAAATTTGGCCATCAGCCTTGTTAGTGTTGGCAATATTAGGGTCGCATAATATTGGAATCCAGATGGGAACTGCCATGCTGGATATTGTGATTTGTTATTTATTTCTTGCAGCACTTGATAGTTTCCTTAGTGGGGCGATTTGGTTGGGTGTGGTTGAGCTAAGTTTTTATGTTTGGTCTAAACCGCTTATCCCTATCCAATTTCTCGTGACTATTGCTATCTTCGGCTTGATTTGGCTGTTTTTATGGGTTTTGGGGATTCGAAAAAACGTCTGGGCCACTTCAGATGACAAAAATAAAGAGTTTGCGGGGGGCGCTCGATGCGTGTTCACGAAAGGGATTAGTTTATTTCTTATTGTTAGTTTATTTGTGTCGGCCCCATTTATCTTCAAATCTTTGCGTTACAGCGGTACGCCTATTTTCCCACTTGGGGTTGGAGTGTTTCAGGGTCTGAGTATTCCTCAAAGTCCGGAAAGGTGGGTAGAGTTAAAGTTAAAAGCAGCGGAGTTGCTGGCTGTTAGAGACAATTATGGTTCTGGGCGGAGCCTTATTGAATTTGTCCGGCATCTTTGGTTTATTGCTGTCCCTGAGAAGGGGGTTAACAACCGTTACGACTATCCGTTGGGGTTGATGTATTTATTATTCGTCGGGCCGTTTCTGTTTTTTTTCATTTATGCCTTGCGGCGCAAGTGCGTTCCTTTGTTGTCATTATGGGCTATTGCTTCGTGGGTTGTATGGTGGATGGGCACGCAGCAGACCCGGTTTTTATTCATTCCTTTAATTTTAATATATCTTGTTGTGGCTCTATCTATTCGGGTGCCTTCGCGCATTCTGTTGAGCGTTATGCTAGTCGCAATTTTATCAGTAAGTATTTCGGTTTACCGGGCGAATAAACCAGATTTTTGGCGTTGGGGAGAAGACGTATTGCGTCAGCAGGATAAAGAATTGATCCGGTTGGGGCGAGCTCAACAGTCCTCATCAAGGGTTACATTGCCATTTTATGATGTTGCGTATGCTACATGTCCGGTCGAAGTTATAGACAATGAATCACTATTTGTTTTAAAGACGGCTTCTGGGGAGAATAAATAACTTAATGAAAATCTCTATCATAATACCTGCTTATAATGAAGAAAAAACAATTACGTTGGTATTAGATAAAGTCTTCTCGGTTACACTGCCAGAAGGCATGGCACGAGAGGTTATTGTGGTTAATGATGGCTCCCGTGATCAAACGGCGGAAGTTTTGAGACGTTATGTTGAACGTCAGGATATGAAAATTCTACATCAAACCAAACAGGGGAAAACGGCAGCACTGGTTTGGGGTATTGCGAAGGCTGGGGGGGATATTCTCTTGATTCAGGATGCGGATTTGGAGTATGATCCCATTCAATATCCAGCCCTTCTTGATCCGATCCTCAAAAGGGAAGTGGATGTGGTTTATGGTTCACGGTTTCTAGGAGGTATCAAGGATATGCGATGGATTAACTATTGGGCGAATCGAATATCCAATTGGACATTGCGAGCGTTATACCGAGTTATTCTTACCGATATCAATACCGGCTATAAAGTATTTAAACGTGAAGTGATTAAAGGAATTCATATCCACTCCCGAAATTTTGCTTTTGAGACGGAAGTAACGGTTAAATTGATTCGAAAGGGTATTCGGATCAAAGAAGTTCCCATTAAGTATGTCGCCAGAAGCCACCGAGAAGGAAAAAAGATATCTTGGTTGACAGCCCTTGAAATGTATTGGCCGATTATTAAGTATCGTTTTTATTCGTCTTTATAGAGAAAGTTTTAGGTTTTAATCCGGGTAAACTACATACATAATTAAAATTGGTGAAAAAAATTAAATAAGTTTTATATTTTAGATGTTGGGTTTCAGCCATAGATATGGATAATGCCTGTTTGTTTATAGAAGAGGCGATAGTGAAAAGGTAAAAAAGTATATTTGCGCTTGTTCTGTCAGTACGATTCTGGAATGTAGGAGAGATGGAAAAGTGTTTGCGAGCGTTAATTCAGCGGATTTAGCCACGCCTGACGGTATGTCGATAGCTTGGATAGGAAAGATGCGTGGGCATAAAAATATAAGCAGGGTGTATGGCCCGGAATTAATGCAGAAGATTTGAGGTATTTTCGTAAAAAACGGCTATAAGGATTACTTTTACGGTTCAACTCCGAATGTTTTAGATAAATTAAAAGAAAGATTAAATGAAAAATACCCCGGGTTAATTATGGGTGGAAGTTTTTCGCCGCCCTTTCGGCAGCTTACTAAGGATGAAGACGACAAAATAGTAAAGAAGATCAATAATGGCAACTCTGATATAGTTTGGTGGGGTTAGGTTTTCTAAAACAGGGCTTGTGGATGTATGAGCACAGTTGTAGAATCAACGCTACTATTATAATAGGGCTGATATTTGCTGTTATGTAAGTAGATAATGATTAAAAAGAGGAGGTAATATGCGCTTTAGAAATAAAATAATTATGGTAAGTTTAACTTTTATTCTGCTTATGGGTTTGGTTCAAAACGCTTACGCGTATCTCAATCCGGGAACGGGAAGTTATTTTTTTCAGATATTAATAGCCAGTCTTCTCGCGGGATTATTTTTAATTAAGAATTTGTTGAGAAGTTTGATACCTGAACTTAAAAAATCATTTTTTAAGACAGTAAATTTCATTAAAAATTTTATAAATGAGTAAACAGATCATGGGTTCATTCCGCGATCCCTGCGGTGTTGTATATTCTGAGAATGGTGTATTATATAGGAAGGTGGATTTTTGTTATAAAGAGAACTATGAATTTTTCCATACCAGTGGTTTATTTGATAAATTAGTTTCATCTGGCTTATTGGTTCCGCATATTGAGATTAAGGATGGCAAATACCCGGTTTATAAGATTATTAAACCGGAAGTTGTTCCTTTTATTTCCTATCCTTATGAGTGGTGCTTTAGTCAGCTGAAAGAAGCAGCATTGCTAACATTAAAGGTGCAAAAGATAGCTTTGGAATACGGGATGTGTCTTAAGGACGCCAGTGCTTACAATGTGCAGTTTGTGAAGAATAGACCATTATTTATTGATACGCTTTCTTTTGAAATGCTTGATTCGGACAAACCTTGGGTTGCGTATAGGCAGTTCTGTCAGCATTTTGTTATTCCATTGGCTTTAATGGCAAATACCGATGTTCGCTTGAATCAGTTATTAAAGATTTATATTGATGGCATTCCATTGGACTTAGGGATAGCATTACTTCCGTCTTTTAGCCGGTTTAAACCCGGATTATTCCTGCATGTTTATCTCCATGCACAGGCGCAGGGACGGTTCACGAAAAAAAATATCAACCAAAAGGCTAAAAGCCATAAATTTAGTAGTATTTCTTTTTATGCTTTAATTGATAATTTAGAGTCATTAATAAAAAGCCTTAAACATAAACCGCGGGCAACCGGATGGAGTGATTATTATAGCGACAATGTAAGTTATGATCCTGTATCATTAGAACACAAAAAAGAGATAGTCTCGGGGTTTCTGGACAGGATTCGCCCAAAAAATGCTTGGGATCTTGGGGCGAATATAGGCATATTTAGTAGAATCGCCGGTAATAAAGGAATCCTGACAATTTCCTTTGATTTAGATCATGCTTGCGTGGAGAAGAGTTACCGCATGGCATTAAGGGACAATGAAGTGAATATTCTTCCTTTAGTTCTAGATATTACAAATCCTTCTCCGGGTATCGGGTGGGAAAATAATGAACGCGCGTCCCTTATCGAGAGAGGGCCGGTTGATTTAGTCATGGCCTTTGCTTTGATCCATCACTTGGCTATTTCTAATAATGTTCCGTTTTATAAAATCGTCCATTTTTTAAGCTACCTTTGCCATTATTTAATAATTGAGTTTATTCCCAAAGAAGACAAAATGGTAAAAACACTGCTTGCCGGCAGAAGCGATATCTTTGAAAATTATACCTTAGGTTGTTTTGAACGTGAATTTTCTAAATTTTTTACGATTCGGCAAAGTTTTAAAATTAAGAATAGCCAGAGATTATTGTATTTAATGGAGATAAAAAATGACTCTTAGGCGTTTCGTTCTCTATCCTTTCTTATTTTGCCTATATCCCGTATTATTCTTATGGTCAAAAAATTTAGAAAGTGTGCCATTTTCTTTTGTCATCCCACCTTTAATTGTTTCTTTTGTCCTGACGGCTATTTTCTTTTTAATTTTTAGCCGTATTTTCAAAGATTATATCAAAAGTGGAGTTATTCTTTTTATCTTATTGGTTTTTTTCTTCTCTTATGGGCATGTCTACAATATTCTACAAGGGGTGACGATAGGGGGAATTGAAATTTACAGGCACAGGTATCTTGTCATTATTTGGCCATTACTTGCGCTTTTGTTGTCTTCCATTTGCTTAGCTTCCCCCAAGCAAGTCCTATCTGCTCTTAATGCTTTTTTAAACATAGCTTGTTTAATTTTGATAATATCCCCCCTAATGGGTATTTTGTCGTTTGAATTTAATAATATTACGCAAAAGAACGACCCTGTCCTTTTAGCTAACTCAAGAACAACGGAAACAATAAATAACTCGGATCCCGCCGGTAATAATTCTCTGCCGGATATTTATTATATTATCTTAGATGCTTATGGGCAGGCTGATATCTTAAAAGACGAAATTGGTTATAATAACAGCCAATTTCTAGACAGCCTAAAGGCAAGGAGATTTTATGTGGCAGAAAAATCCCGTAGTAATTATGCTTGGACTATGCTCTCTATTCCCTCGGCTTTAAATATGAGATATCTAAACAAGGATAATATTTCTTTTGGGCTTAACGATCCTGAAGTTATAAGAATCCTTAGAGGGAAAGGTTATAAGATTATATCTTTGCCTTCTTCCGGATTTTATTCTGTTAATATTAATAGTGACGATGAATATATCGAAAGGCGCCCATGTTGTTTCCTGCCCGACTTAATCGAGACAACCTGGTTGTATCCTCTGGAAAGCCTGGGAGCGGTAAATTTTATTTTTAATGCAAAGCGACAAGGCATTTTGTATCAGTTTGAAACATTAGGGAGCATACCGCGAATGAAAGGCGCTAAATTTATCTATGCGCATATTTTTATTACGCATCCTCCATATGTATTCAATGATGATGGCAGTCCTCTTATTCTAAGCCTGCCAGAATTGTTTAAGCCTAAGAATCGGTCTTCTAATTTTTGGCATAACTTAGAAGGTATAATATATGCAAAACAATTAATCTTCGCAAATAAAAAAATTATTGAGCTTGTTGATAAGATTATACTTGAATCTCGCATCCCCCCTATAATTATAATCCAGGGTGACCATGGTCCTTTGTTAGGGTATCCTCCCAAACCGGTTACAGATTTTTTACTTAGACAACGAATGGGAATCTTAAATGCTTATTATCTGCCTTCAAAAGGTAAGAAATATTTATATAATAATATATCCCCTGTGAATACTTTTAGATTGGTTTTTAATACATCTTTCGATATGAAGTATGACTTGTTGCCAGATATAAGTTATTATTCTACTGGAGAGGAGGGCACCTCTGATTTTATCCGAGTTCCAGACGAAGAATAAAATATTTTAGCTATTTTATCTTATTAAATAGTAATTATCCATAGCTTTCCGGTTCTAGTATTATTAATTTATAATAAAATCTATGTCCGTTGAAAAGTTCAATAAATTCTTTATTTTAGAAACAAAAATTTCAGCCATAGATATGCATAATGCCTGTTTGTTTATAGAAGAGGCGATAGCGAAAAGGCGAAAAAAGTATATTTGCGTTTGTCCCGTCAGTACAATTATGGAATGCCGGAGAAATAAAAAAGTGCTTAACAGTGTAAATTCCGCGGATCTGATTACTCCCGACGGTATGCCGACCGTCTGGATAGGGAGAATAAAGGGGCATAAAAATATAAAAAGAGTGTATGGCCCGGAATTAATGCAGGAGATTTGCAGTATTTCCGTTAAAAAAGGTTATAAGCATTATTTTTACGGTTCAAGCCAGGACACTCTCAATCAACTACAAAAGAAACTGAAAGATAAGTATCCCGGGTTGATAATCAGCGGTAGTTTTTCACCGCCCTTCAGGCAGCTCACTGAAGAAGAGTCCGCCAGGATAGTAGGTGAGATCAACAATAGCAACCCCGATGTGCTCTGGGTAGGGTTAGGTTCTCCGAAACAGGACTTGTGGATGTACGAATACAGGGATAAGCTTAATGCTCCTGTTCTGATAGGCGTAGGCGCAGCTTTTGATTTTTTAGCCGGGATAAAGCTGCAAGCCCCAGGCTGGATACGGAACAATGGTTTTGAGTGGTTATTCAGGCTGATGACCGAGCCTAAACGCTTGTGGCGCAGGTATTTAGTTGATGGCAGCCTTTTTGTTTACTATGTTTTGATGGAGCTTTTTTTGGATAGTTTCCGTCCTGTTAAAAATCCTTCCAAAGCTGATTAATATCCTTGCCAAATAAGCCTAATTTGTGTTAAAATAATAACTTATGCATACTATTCATAGGCGCGTGCAAGCAGCTTATTTTTTCGTAGATACCCTGCTCATCGGGTTTTCTTTTTATCTTCCCTGCCTGCTTAATCCTTATTTGATGCCTGCTAACGCCGTGGAGTTGAGGTTATACCTGACGGTATTTTCTTTCTGGGGCATTATCCTGATTTTTATCTTAAATAACCACCAGCTTTACCTTACCGACCGCCATATAAGCATAACTCAGGAGCTTTTTAAGGTAGTCCGTTGCATCCTGTATTCGTCGATACTCGCGGCACTGTTCATTTTCCTGACCAAGATTGATATTTTTTCAAGGTTAGTCTTCTTAGAGGCAACACTCCTGCTGACTATCCTGCTTTCTGGATGGCGGATATTGAAAAGGATATATGTAAGGCGCCTTATCCGCGAAGGTTACGGAAATTATAATGTTTTAATCGTTGGGGTTAATAAGCAGTCATTGTTTCTGGTTGAGGAGATCAAAAATAACCCATACCTCGGCTTAAAGGTTATCGGCTTAGTTGATGGGGATAGGGAAACTAACAGCTTAAAAGAGGAGGGATTAAGCGTTTTGGGGAAGATTGATGATTTAGAGAAAATTGTCAAAAAAAACTTCATTGATGAAATATACATTACTGATATTTCCCACCGCGGCTTAGTCTCAGAGGTGATCCGGAAGGCAGAGCAATTAGGCAAGACGGTCAGGGTGCTGGCGGAAGATTTTAATTTGCCTTATAAAATGGTAGGTGTTAATTATATCGGCATTACCCCATTATTAACCTATTACGAGAGTTTATCGCACGGCTCAGATAGTGCGATAAAAAGATGCTTGGATATAGCGGTAAGCATAGCTGCTTTGATTTTACTGCTTCCGATATTTCTAGCTATAGCTGTTTTAATCAAATTAAACAGCCAGGGCCCAATTTTTTATGTTTCAAAACGCTGTGGTAAAAAAGGCAGCGTTTTTAATATGTATAAATTCCGCTCGATGGTCAAGGGCGCAGAAAAACAACGGGATGCGCTAAGCGATAAATCTGATGTGAAGGGGCCGATATTTAAGATCAAGAAAGATCCCCGGCTTACCAGGGTGGGAAAGGTATTGAGAAAATACAGCCTGGATGAGTTGCCTCAGTTATTTAACATCCTTAAAGGTGACATGAGTTTAGTCGGGCCAAGGCCATTTCCTGAGGCCGAAAGCAATAAAATTGAATACCAGCATATACCGAGATTAAATATCCGGCCGGGGGTGACGGGCCTGGCTCAGGTAAAAGGAAGATCCAATTTGAAGTTTAACCAATGGATGCGTTGGGATATTTGGTATGTGGAAAATTGGTCCTTGGGTTTAGACGTAAAGATCCTTTTATGGACTATTCCGGCAGTGCTTAAGGGAAGAGGGGCGTATTAAATTGAATAAAGATAAGGCTTGTGTTTTTTTTGATTCAATAGCTAAAATCGGCATCGGAGGCGTTATATTTTTTATACCGATTTCGCACGCGCTTATTAATTCGTTTACGGGATTAGCTTTATTGGGTTTTGCCGGTAAGAAAATCATTAAACCGGATTTTGAATGGTTAAAGAAAAGGCAGAATATATTTCTTACCGCATTCTTCTTTTTTATGGCGTTATCTTTGGTTAACAGCGGCAGGTATATTGATAAAAGCCTGGTTGCCTTATTCTTTAAATGGGGAAAGTATGTTACTTTGTCCTTAATAATTCAGGATTTAATTAGATCAAGAAAAGATGTTTTGATCTTTGTGTCTATTTTCATTTTTTCAGCCGGCTTAGTGGCTATTTCCGGAATAACGCAATTGTTCTGGGGCGTAGAGTTTTTGCGGGGAAGAGAGATTTCAATTATGAAGGGCGGGTTCCGGGCGATTACTTCAAGCTTCAACCACTGTAACGGGCTGGGGGCTTATTTGATTATTCCTTTATCGGTCTATCTTGCTTTGCTCAATGTACCGCATAAACTCAGTTTAGGGAGGTATTCTCTTATACTATTCTTAGGAGTAATTTCGGTTTTTTGCATTTTTTATACCTATTCGCGGGGCACCTGGATAGGCGTATTGGCGGTATTGTTGACCATGCTTATTATTTCCAGAAAGCCACCGGTTGTTTTTTTTATGATTATTATCACGGGTATTTTTTTCATTATTCCTGAATTTCGGCAGGTGCTTTTTTCTATGTTTCAAACCGGCGGAGACGCGGATCGTTTTCAGTATTGGCAGGCAGCTATCAGTATGTTTAAGGAAAGTCCGCTCATCGGCAAGGGGCTGGGGACTTTTATGGCGCATTTTTCAACTTATGTGCCGAACCTGAATATTTCCTATGCGCATAACTGTTTTTTACAGATTTTAGCGGAGAGCGGTATATTCAGCCTGCTGGCTTTTTTAGGTTTTGTATTTTCAGTTTTATACGCGGCGATAAAAAAGTTTGCTTCTACCAGGGACCCTATTCTATTAGGTGGAATATGCGGCATATCCGGGTTCTTAGCCCATAGCTTTTTTGAAGTGAGCCTTTATTCTCTAGCCTTGGCTGTACTCTTTTGGTTATGGATAGGTATAGTCGCCAGGCTTAGTTCTCTGGAGGAGTAAGTAAAAGACAGGAGAAAAATATGAAAGTAGTGATCTTGGCAGGAGGAAGAGGGACAAGGATCAGCGAAGAGACAGGAAGTATCCCCAAGCCGATGGTAGAGATCGGGGGCAAGCCCATCATCTGGCATATTATGAAGATCTATTCGCATTTCGGGTTTAATGATTTTATTATTTGCCTTGGTTATAAAGGCTATATGATCAAAGAATATTTTTCGCATTATTTCCTGCATATGAGCGATGTGACCATTGATCTAAAAAAAGGCGATGTTAAAGTCCAGGCTACTTCATCTGAGCCTTGGAAGGTCACTCTTGTGGATACCGGCCTGGATACAATGACCGGCGGCCGCTTGATGCGCGTGCGTAAATATATAGGCGATAAAACATTTATGATGACTTACGGTGACGGAGTAAGCGACGTAAATATTAAAGAATTGCTCAGATTCCATAAGCATAGCGGTAAGCAGGCGACAGTTACTGCTGTGCAGCTTGCCGGAAGGTTTGGAGCATTAAATATGAAGGACGGTAGGACAGTTAATTCTTTCCTGGAAAAGCCGAAAGGTGACGGCTCCTGGATCAACGGCGGGTTCTTTGTGCTGGAGCCGGAAGTTTTTGACTATATTAGCGGAGACGATTGCGTATGGGAGTTTGATTCTTTAAAAAATATGGCGGCGGATAAAAAACTGGCCGGGTTTAAGCATAATGGTTTCTGGAAATGTATGGATACGCTTAGGGACAGGTCAGAATTAGAGGCGTTTTGGAATAGTGGCGAGGCGCCCTGGAAAAAATGGAAGGTTTAGAGGACGGTAATGGATAAGCATTTCTGGAAAGGAAAAAAAGTATTAATTACGGGTTTTGAGGGCTTCCTTGGTTCTAACCTCACCAAAGCGTTGCTTTGTTCCGGAGCTAAAATTTATGGTTTGGATATCAAGATCAAAAGGAATGATACTATCCTGACTGCGGCTGACTATAAGAGATTAACCGTTATTAAGGGCAGTGTTGCTGATTACAAGTTAGTAGAAGGGATTATACGCCGGAGTAAAATCAATGTCATTTTTCATCTGGCGGCAGAAGCCATTGTAGGAAAGTGCCTCGATGATCCGTTATGCGCCTTTTCCACGAATATTAAAGGCACCTGGAATATCCTGGAAGCCTGCAGGAAAGCTAAAGGTATCTGGGCAATTATTATAGCTTCCAGTGATAAGGCTTACGGCAGCCATCAAAAATTGCCTTATACGGAAGAAGCTCCTTTACAGGGTAAGCATCCTTATGATGTATCTAAGAGCTGCGCAGACCTGCTTGCGGATACCTATGCCCATACTTATAAGCTGCCGGTTGCGGTTACCCGCTGCGGCAATATCTATGGCCCCGGAGATTTTAACTTCTCCCGTATAGTTCCGGATGCTGTCAGGTGCGCGCTTAAGAGCAAGAAGCTTTTAATCCGCAGTGACGGTAAGTTTACGCGCGATTATGTTTTTGTTGAGGATATAGTCAGCGGTTACATTATATTGGCGGAGAAGCTGCAAAAGTTAAAGCTTAGCGGCGAAGCATTCAATTTTAGCGATGAGAATCCGCTTACGGTAGTAGAGTTGGTAAAGGCTGTTTCTAAAGCGGCCAATAGCAGGCCGAATTATAAAATTCTGAATAAGGTAAAGTATGAAATAAAGCATCAATATCTGTCATCCGCAAAAGCCAGGAAAATACTCGGCTGGAAACCGAGATTTTCTTTCCTGGCAGGCCTGGCTAAGACGATTGCGGGTTACCAGGATTATTCTAAAAATCGGGGGTATTATGGAGCATAATTTTAACTTCAATAAATTATTCATATTTGAGTTAGCCAATAACCATATGGGTGACCTGAAGCACGGGCTCAGTATTATCAGGGAAATACATAAGGTGAGCAAAAAATTTGATTTTAAATTCGGTTTTAAGCTTCAGTATAGGGACTTAAATACTTTCATCCACCCTGATTTTAAGGGCAGGCAGGATATTAAATACGTCAAACGTTTTGAAGAGACCAAACTTAGTGAAAAGGAGTTAACGGCTTTAAAAGACGAAATCGCCAGTTTAGGCTTTGTATCTCTTTGCACTCCTTTTGACGAAAACTCGGTGGATCTGGTGGTTAAGCATAAATTTGACATAATCAAGATCGGCAGCTGTTCATTCGGTGATTGGCCGCTGCTTGAGCATGCGGTAAAAACGGATAAGCCGTTGATCCTTTCTGTGGGAGGGGCTCCTGTGCAGGATATAGACAAGGTTGTTGCTTTTCTTGAGCATAGGAATAAGATGTTTTGCCTGATGCATTGTGTAGGCGAGTATCCCGTATCCGATGAAAAGCTGCAGCTTAATCAGGTTGACTTTTTACGCGCCAGGTATCCGGGCATCCCGATAGGTTACTCCACCCACGAAAACCCGGACAATTTTGCAGCGGTCAAAATAGCTATTGCCAAAGGCGCAATGGTCTTTGAGAGGCATGTCGGTTTGGTAAACGCTGGTTTTACCTTGAATCAATATTCTTCTACTCCCGAACAGATCGAAAAATGGCTATCCAGCGCGCAGGAAGCTTTTATAATGTGCGGTTTACCGGCTAAGGAGCGCCATATATCGGATAAAGAGAGAAAGGATCTACGGGGTTTAAAGAGAGGCGTTTTTACGAAAGGGTCGGTGGCTAAAGGAGAAAAGATAAACCCTGCCAATATCTTCCTGGCTATCCCGAATGTTGAAAATCAGTTGTTGGCTAACGACCTCTCAAAATACGCGGAAATTTACGCTAAAAAAGAGATTAAGAAAAATGAGCCGGTTATGCTGGCCAACGTGGATATCGTGAACTTAAGGGATAAAGTGCTCAAGATCATCAATAAATTGAAAAATATAGTGATTGAAAGCAAGATCAGCCTTCCGGAAAAGGTGGAGTTTGAACTCTCGCATCATTACGGGATTGATAACTTTGAAAAGGTAGGGGCGGCGATCATCAACTGTATCAACAGGGAATACTGCAAGAAATTGATTATAATGCTTCCCGGCCAAAAGCATCCAGGGCATTACCACAATAAGAAAGAAGAGACCTTCCATATTTTATACGGCGATATGGCCCTAAGTCTTAACGGCGTGGAAAAAGAATATAAACCCGGAGAGATGGTCATTATTGAACGCGGGGCAAAGCACAGCTTCAGCTCCAGGAAAGGCGTGGTCTTTGAGGAGATATCCACTACGCATTTCCTGGAAGATTCATTTTATGATGATGAAAAGATTTTAAAAAACAAGAACAGAAAAACTGAGATGACCTTCTGGTCGGATTGGTTAATTAAGCCGATATCCTGATTACTGTATGATCAAACTATCTGATTACGTATTTAACTTTGTTGCCAAGCTGGGGGTTAAGCACGTCTTCCTACTGCCAGGCGGAGGTTGTATGCACCTGGTAGATTCTTTAGGCAAATGCCGTGCGCTTAAATATACCTGCTGCCTTCATGAGCAGGCTGCCGGAATAGCGGCAGAGGCTTATAGCCAATACACTAATAACCTGGGCGTTTTGCTGGTTACTACCGGGCCGGGCGGAACCAATGCCGTCACCGCCGTGGCCGGAGCCTGGATAGATTCTATTCCCTTGCTTATCATATCGGGCCAGGCAAAGCGCTCGGATATGATTAAAAAAAACGGGGTCAGGCAAATGGGCAATCAGGAAGTGGATATTATTTCCATAGTTAAGCCCATTACGAAATACGCGGTTACCGTCTTTGAGCCTGAGGATATCAGATACCATTTGGAAAAAGCAATCTATCTTGCCAAAACCGGCCGGCCCGGCCCGGCCTGGCTGGATATTCCGCTGGATGTGCAAGGAGCAGTAATAGCTGAAAAAATACTTAAAGCTTTTAAGCGGCCCGCAGAAAAGGCCGATAAGGGTTTACCTCAACTTGCGGATAAAGCCATTGCCCTGCTTAACAGATCCGCAAGGCCGGTGATACTTGCCGGTAACGGCATCCGGCTTTCCGGGGCCTTAAAGGATTTTATCGGACTCACCAAGATGCTTAAAATACCGGTCCTGACAACCTGGAAAGCGATAGATTTCTTCCCGGAGAATGATCGTCTGTTTTTTGGCCGTCCCGGTTCAGTGGGGCAGCGCGGAGCGAATTTCATTCAACAGAATGCGGATATTATTTTAGTTTTAGGCAGCCGGCTGGACCTGGCCCAAACAGGTTATAATCATAAGAACTTTGCTCCTTTCGCCAAGAAAATCGTAGTAGATATTGATCTAGCCGAGATCAAGAAAATGAAGACGAAGGTAGACCTTCCGGTTCGTTCGGACGTAAAGGCCTTCACAAAAGAATTGATCAGGAAACGTAAAAAAATCATTCCCGGAAACAGGGCACAATGGCTCTCGATATGTGCAAAATGGAAAAAGAAATACCCGGTTGTCCTGCCGGATTATTTTAAGGCTAAAAAATATGTGAATACCTATTGTTTAGTGGATGCCCTGTCAGAGCTGATGCTCGACAGCGATATTCTGGTCCCGGGGAGTTCAGGCAGCTGCAGCGAAATAACTTTACAGGCCTTTAAAGTAAAAAAGGGGCAGAGGATCTTTAATACTCCCGGTTTAGGCTCTATGGGCTTTGGCCTGCCGGCAAGTATCGGCGCCTGCCTGGCCAGCGGGAAAAAACGTACGGTCAGCATTATCGGTGACGGCGGACTGCAGCATAATATCCAGGAGCTGGAAACAATTGCCCGTTTAAAGCTGCCGTTGAAGTTATTTATCCTGAATAATAACGGTTATGCTTCGATCAGGAATACCCAGAAAAGCCATTTTAAGGGCCATTATGTATGCTGTGACCCTGCAAGCGGGCTCACTTTACCCGGCATTTCCAGGATAGCTAAGGCCTATGGGATAAAATATATAAGGATAAAAAATCATAAAAACCTGAAAATGCTTATCAAAAAGGCGCTGCAGACAAAGGGTCCGGTGATCTGTGAAGTTATGGCCGACCCATTTTTACAGACTGCTCCCAGGCTCTCGTCGCAGGTCTTACCTAACGGCTCAATAGTTTCCCGGCCGATAGAAGATCTGTGGCCTTTCCTGGACCGACAGGAATTTAGAGCCAATATGATAGCTCAGCCTAAAAAATGAAAATATTGATCACCGGCGGAAACGGGTTCATTGCCCGAAATTTATCTGAACAGTTAAATAATAACGGTTATGCGCTGACATTATTGAACAGGCAGGGGCTTGATCTTTTAGAGCAGCAGAAAGTTTTTGATCTTATTAAGTCGGAGAGATTTGACGTATTGATACATACTGCTACTTATGATGCGGCACCCAAGCATTCCACCAAAGATCCCTCAAAAGTCCTGGAAAATAATTTAAGGATGTTTTTTAACCTGGCCCGCTGTAAAGATCATTTTGGTAAAATGATCTACTTCGGTTCAGGAGCAGAATACGACAGGGAGCACTGGAAACCCAGGATGAAAGAAGATTATTTTGACCAGCATATCCCTCAGGATCAGTATGGTTTTTCGAAATATATCATGACTAAACACGCGCAGTTAAGCGCCAATATCTATAATTTGAGGCTCTTTGGGGTATTCGGGAAGTATGATGATTGGCAGACCCGTTTTATCCCCAATGCCTGCTGTCAGGCAGTCTTAGGCTTGCCGGTTACCATAAAACAAAATAAACTTTGTGATTTCCTGTATATTGATGACCTGGTAAAAATTGTCCGGTGGTTTATTGGCAACAGCCCCCGGCGTAACGTATATAATATTTGCACCGGCAAAGTTAACGATTTCAAGTCTCTGGCTGAAAAAATCATTAAAATATCGGGTAAGCAGCTGGATATCGTAATTAAAACTGCAGGCTTAGGCAGGGAATACAGCGGGGACAACGCGCTGCTTTTAGAGGAATTGCGAGATTTTAAATTCCAGCCTTTTGATAAATCGATAAAAGAGTTATACGGCTGGTATGAGGAAAATAAGCAGATCATTGAGAAAGATAAGTTATAGAGGGACTTTATGCCAATAAATAAATGCAGGGTATGTAACCACAGCTTCTTTAAGGCGCCTTTACTCCAGTATAAAAATATGCCGAAGGTCGCCCAGTTTCTGCCTGATGCTAAATCCTTAAAAAGAGATAAAGGGATTAATTTAATGGTGTACCAGTGTTCCGGGTGCGGCCTGGTGCAGCTGGATAGCCGGCCGGTGCCTTACTATAAGGAAGTTATCCGCGCGGCAGGAATTTCCGAAGAGATGCGGAGTTTCCGGAGTAAACAGTTTTCGGATTTCGTAAGCAAGTTTTCATTAAAGAATAAAAAAGTAATCGAGATCGGCTGCGGTAATGGAGAATATTTATCCATAATGCAGCAGGCGGGCGTGAGCGCTTATGGGTTAGAGTATTCAGTTAAGTCGGTTAAACAGTGCTTCAAAAACGGTTTAAAACCCATAAAAGGATTTATTCAGAACAGCGCTTATAAAATGAAGTATGCTCCTTTTGACGCTTTCTTTATCTTGAATTTCCTTGAACACCTGCCTGATCCGAATTCAGCCCTGAGGGGAATATATAATAATTTAGCCGATGGAGGAGTGGGGATTGTTGAGGTCCCGAATCTGGATATGATCCTGAGAAATAAGCTGTTTTCGGAGTTTATGCGCGATCACCTATGCTATTTTACCAGGGATACTTTAATCTTACTGTTAAAACTGAATGGCTTTGAAGTTATTAAATGTAAAGAGGCTTGGCATGAATATACAATTTCTGCTGTTGTGAGGAAGAGAAAAAAAACAGACCTTACAGGTTTTTCTAACCGTCAAACCCGGCTTAAAAATGAATTGGAAAGATATATCCGGAGATTCAAGGGTAAAGGGGTAGCCATATGGGGAGCCGGGCATCAGGCCCTGGCAGTGATCTCATTACTGGGTTTAGCCAATAAGATCAAATATGTAATTGACTCCGCGCCTTTTAAGCAGGGTAGATTTACCCCGGCCACGCACCTGCGCATAGTTGCGCCTGAGATGCTTAAAAAGGAACCCGTAGCTGCGGTTATTGTTATGGCAGCAAGTTATTCCGATGAAGTAGCCGGGATTTTACGCGATAGGTTTTGCCGCGATAGGCATTTAGATATCGCGATATTAAGGGCTAATGTACTGGAAATTGTTAGTCCTAAGGAAATATAGTGGCTAAACCCAAGAAACTTAGTTACTTGCTGGTTATGCCGCGGCTGGTCCAGAATATCGGGGATGGCTATTCATTTCCCCTGGGTATAACTTATATATCCGGCAGCTTAAAAAGCGCCGGGTACAATGTTACAACGCTTAATTTGAATCATTGCTCTGGAGATGTCCTGGATATCATTAAGAAGGAGATAGAGGATAAAAAAATAGATGTCCTGGCTACCGGAGGCTTGTCTTTCCAATACAACACTGTCCGGCGCGTTGTTGAATCGGCAAAACGGGTTAATCCTGAGATTATCACAATTGTCGGCGGGGGTATCATAACCGGGGATCCTGAACCAGCTATGGAGGCGTTAGAATATGCTGATTTTGGGGTAATCGGCGAAGGCGAAAATACAATTAATGAACTCTGCCAGGCCCTGGAGAGCGAGGGTAAGCTTTCGGATATTGACGGTATTATTTATAAGGAGGCTGGCGCCTACAACATAACCAAACCGCGCAAAGAAGTAGAAAACATTGATTCTTTACCCTGGCCGGATTACGAGGGGTTTGAGATTGAGAAATATTTGCGTTCCTCTCCTCCAAGCATAAGCGGGTTAAACAGGCAGAATACTGTTTTTATGCTGGCCAGCAGGTCCTGCCCTTATAACTGCACTTTCTGTTTCCATACCGTAGGCAGGAAGTATCGCCAGAGGTCGCTGGATAATTTTTTTAAAGAGCTGGATTACCTGGTTGCGCGGTATAATATTGAATTTATTTGCATCGCGGACGAGCTTTTTTCCCGTAACATTAACCGGGTTAAGGAATTTTGCGCAAGAATAAAAAGCTACAAAGTCCGCTGGTGGGCGCAGTTCAGGGTTGACGGCATAACGCCTGAGCTGCTTGCAATCCTGAAAGAAGGCGGTTGCGAGGTTATGTCCTTTGGTTTAGAAAGCGCGGATAACCGCGTATTAAAAAGTATGCGTAAAGGCACTACGGTTGAGCAAATTGAGAAAACTTTAAAGCTTGTTTATGATGCCGGGATCTCTCTGGAAGGAGCGTTTATCTTTGGGGACATAGAGGAGACAGCTGAGACCGCTAATAATACGCTCAAATGGTGGCGCGAGCATTCGCAATACAGGATATCCTTGAATCTTATTACTGTTTATCCAGGTTCGTATCTTTATAAATACGCTTGTGAAAAAGGAATTATAAAAGACAAGGTTCAGTTCTTAAAAGACGGCTGCCCTCAAGTGAATGTATCCCAGCTTACGGATAATGAATTATCCGGGTTGGTCAGGCAGTTTATGGAGGCTCCGGTAAGCCAGGTCAAGACCCTGGATTCGGTGAAGTTAGTCAGCGTGGACTATAAAACCGGCAGGATAGCTATAAGAGGAGCTTGTATCATGTGCGGCCAGGAAAACGATTGGGAAGATATAAAATTATTTACCATAAATTTTATCTCCTGTAAGAAATGCGGACAGAAATACAATGTTCCGCTTCTGCCTGCGCTGCGCGCTAATATTGATAAGAATATAAAAAAACTTTTGGAAAAATACGGGAAAGTTGCGCTCTGGGGGATAAATTATCATTCCTCCGACCTGTTCAAGAATTCTGCCGCGCTGCGGGATGCTCAAGTATATCCCATTGATATTTCAGAGACCAAAAGGAAAATGGACCTCTATGGCAAGAAGATATCTTCCCCGGAGGCCATTAATACCGAAGATATTAAGGCAGTGGTAGTGGCGATCCCGGTGTATTTTACCCAGATATCTTCGCAAATCGAAGCAAATCATAAGAATGTTGCAAAGGTGATTGATGTCTGCAGCCTTACGGACCCTGAATATACGGAGAGATGACCATGCCGATAGAAGAAAAGAAATTGAACCCCGAAGAAAGCGCAAAAAGGAGTTTGTTGAAAAAACAAAAGCCTTATGTTTATGAGAAGATCATGAAGTATGACGAAAAGATCAAAAAAGGCGAAAGTATCGCCATACTGCAGTTCCAATATGATTATGCCTGTAATTTTTCCTGCCAGCATTGCGATATCACCCGTTTACGGCGTAAAGAGAAAAGCCGGTTTTTCACGATTAACGATGTGCGGGAGCTTTCACGGCAGGCCGATGAGATGGGCCTGGCGCACATTGTTATAACCGGAGGAGAGCCCCTGGTTTTTCCGGATTTTGATGAGATTGTCAAAGCGATTGACCCGCAAAAGTTCTACATTACTTCGGATACCAATGGCTGGTTTTTGGATTTAGCTAAGGCCAGGCATTTAAAAGATATTGGCCTGGATAAGATCCAGCTTAGCCTGGACAGCCTCTCCGCTAGCGAACACGACGCTTTCCGGCGTAAGCCCGGTTCCCACCAGAGGGCCTTAAGGGCGATTGACGCGTCTTTGGAAGCCGGATTAAATATTATCTTAGCTACTGTGGTCACTAAGCAGAGAGTCAGGTCAGAAGAGTTTATCGAATTTTTAGAATTCGCCAAGGAAAAGGGAGTGGGGGTATTCGTAACTTACGCCAAACCGGTCGGAGCCTGGGAGGGCAACTTGGATGTCCTGGTTACGAAAGACGATATGGATTATTTAAGGGCTTTGGAGAAAAAATACAACGTTTTTACTCATCTCACCCCTGCTTATGGCCTTAATTTAGGCTGCATTGCGGTCAAAAGGATGGTTTCCATCACCAAATACGGGGATATAATGCCTTGTCCGTATATCCATGTTTCGCTGGGAAATTTCTTTACCGAGCCGTTAAAGGATATTATCGCCAGGGGAATGAAGATCAAATTCTTCGGTGACTATGTGGATACTTGTTTAATCGCTGAGGACAGGAAGTTTATCAGCGAATATGAAAGTAAAAAAATATACGGTAAGCCTCTCCCGGTACCCTATACCGAGGTATTTACAAAAGAGGACCTCATTATTTAAATGAAAGATAAAACCAGAAGAAAAATACTGCAATTAGTCAGGAAGCTGTATAAGGAGGATGCCGGAAAGAAGCAGTTCATTCCGGGCAAGAGTATGCTCAATTACGGCGGCCGCGTTTATGACGAGCAAGAACTGCTTAATTTAGTGGATTCTTCTCTGGATTTCTGGCTGACTGCGGGAAGGTATGCGCGGGAATTCGAGCAGAAGCTGGCGGAATTCTTAAAAATCAAATACTGCTTACTGGTTAATTCCGGTTCTTCGGCAAACCTCTTGGCGGTAAGCGCCTTAACCTCGCCGCAATTAAAGGCGAGGCAATTAAAGCCCGGGGATGAGGTTATCACCACTGCCTGCGGTTTTCCTACGACGCTTAATCCTATACTCCAGAATAACCTGGTGCCTGTATTTATGGATATAGAACTGGGAAACTATAATATTCAGGCAGATAAAATAGAAAGAGCTATCACTAAAAAGACTAAAGCTATTTTTACAGCGCATACCTTAGGGAATCCGGTAGATATAGATGCCCTTAGAAAAATAGTTAAAAAATACAAGTTGTGGTGGATAGAGGATAACTGTGATGCCCTTGGCTCAAAATATAAGGGAAGGTATACCGGGAGCTTCGGTGATATTTCTACGTGTAGTTTTTATCCGCCGCATCATATTACGACGGGAGAAGGCGGGGCAGTATTAACCAATAATTTGTCCTTAAAGAGGATAATAATGTCTTTTCGGGACTGGGGAAGAGATTGTTACTGTGAAGCGGGCCATGATGACACCTGCAGAATGAGGTTCAAGCAAAAATTCGGCGATTTGCCATATGGTTATGATCATAAATATGTTTATTCGCATATCGGTTATAATTTAAGAATAACCGATATGCAGGCAGCTGTCGGATGTGCCCAGTTAGAAAAATTACCGGTATTTATTGAGGCCAGAAAAAGAAACTTTAGATTCCTCGGTAACCTTTTTAAAAAATACGAAGATTACTTTCTGTTCCCGCTGGCGAAGGAACATTCCGAGCCGAGCTGGTTTGGATTTCCAGTTTTAGTCAAGAAGGATGCGCCATTTAAAAGAGCTGATATCGTTAATTACCTGGAAGCAAATAAAATAGCGACCAGGATGCTCTTCGGCGGGAATTTATTGAAGCAACCGGCTTATAAAAATATAAAATACCGGGTTGCGGGGGATTTAAGCAACACAGATCTAGTGATGAATAACCTTTTTTGGATAGGTGTTTATCCGGGGCTCACCAGGCCGATGCTATTTTATATAGAGAAGACCCTGGATAATTTCTTTAGGGGAAGATTGTGAAATTAACCATTCTTATAAGTTGTTTTAATGAAAAACCCACTATTCTTAAAGCTATTGAAGAAGCTAAGAAAATAAATATAGATAAAGAGATAATCGTGATCGATAATTGTTCGACGGACGGCACAAAAGAGATATTGCAAACCTTAAAAGGCGATCAGGCGCTGAAAATTGTTTTTAATCCTAAAAATATGGGAGCAGGTTGTTCCGGCCGCCAGGGAATGGCTCTTGCCCAGGGAGATTACTTTTATGCACCGGGAGCTGACCTGGAATACAGGATGGATGATGTTTATAAGATGATCGAAAAACTTGAGCAGGATGGGTTGGACGCGGTTTTCGGTTCTCGGCTATTGGATAAAAAATATATTCCCCGTTTACAGCTGATCAGGGAGAGGCCTTATTGGCTGGGCACGATCATCGCGACATCCCTGGTGAATATATTATTTCGCAGGAATTTTACGGATATAATAGGCACAAATTTGATCAAAACTGATATCTTGAAAAAATTGAAGTACGAATCCCAAGGACAAGCGTTGACGTTTGAATTAGTAAGCAAGCTTTGTAAAAACAGTTATAGGATAGGCGAGGTTCCTATCTGGTATAAGCCGCGGACACGCAAAGAGGGAAAGACGATAAGAGTCCTGGACATAATTCCGGCGCTGCTGGCAATTTTAAGGGTAAAATTTTTACGGGTGACCGCCAAGTGAGCAACGGCAAGACATTGATCATTATCCCTACTTTTAACGAAGCCGGGAATATTGCGGAGCTCCACGCCAGGATCAGAAAATATTCCCTGGATTCAGATATTCTTTTTGTGGACGACGGTTCAATAGACGGCACCCGTGAAATCATCGATGGAATAGTCCAGGCTGATGCGAAGGCCCATATCCTGAGACGCCGGAAAAAAGAGGGTATTGCCAGGGCGTATATTTGCGGTTTCTTGTGGGGTCTAGAGAGAGATTATAGCTGGTTCCAGCAGATGGATGCTGACCTTTCGCATGATCCGGCTTACCTGGTAGAGATTGAAAAGCTGAAGAAGGTGAGCCAGGCTATTGTGGCTTCCCGTTACCTGAATAAAGCCGGGGCAGATAGAAGGA
>Ga0265297_10002199_pt1 | contig 41040 bp, 12 predicted proteins | sample Munlanlwell13791_FD_192502 | JGI IMG/M metagenome (GOLD analysis project Ga0265297, IMG submission 192502) | Leachate microbial communities from a municipal landfill in Southern Ontario, Canada - Leachate well 137-91 | ecosystem: Engineered > Solid waste > Landfill > Unclassified | place... | reverse complement strand
CCCCGTCCTTTTTTTGTTTTTGTTGTTCATAAGAATCATCTATCTTGAAATTTGCCAACTAATATTTATTATATCTCAAAAATAAATTCTTAATTCTTAATTTATTTAATACTTCGCCGTGCAGACATAGAGCACCGTGTGCGAGTAACTTCCCGCCGGTTGATCGGCGTTGACTTCCAGACGGTAGGTCAAGGCGGTGGTTTCATCTTGTGTCAAAGTGTTGGAAAAAGCTACTTCATAAGGATAGCCGGTCATGGCCGCCCAGGTGTTGGCGGCGGCAAAACGAGCCGTGTCGCCCGTACCCAGAGTGGCATCACCGGTATGATAACCATAGTAACCATTGGTACCTCCACCCGGTGGACTGGCCCAAACCGAAGGTTCCGCGTTGGTACCGGCAAAGTCGGGGATAGCGGTAGTGTTACCCGTCAGATCTGTCTCCTCGTGGGCGGTAACTGTATAACCATGATAGGCATTGGTGGTCACTTTCAAAATATGGCTACGGTCATAAATTGTATTAACATTGATATCACCAAAATCCAGCGTGGTAATATCCTGTGTATCACCGGTGTCGCGGATGGAAAATTCCAGGGCCGATTCCACGTTGAAGGCAAACGCCAGGCCGCCACCTATCAACACATTGGTGGCATTTCGCCACAATGCCGGCCCACCACCGGCTTGTCCATCGTGCAAGGTGGCCATCACCCGATATGATCCTTCGTCCGTCGGATTATTGACCGCGTTGGTACTGTTGCCGATTGTCAAAGTAACTACCCCGTCCGCGTCGTTTAATGTACCAGAGAAAGGGAAAATCACGCTTTGATTATCAACTATTTCACTGGCCGACCATGACACATCCCCGCCACTAGCTGATATGTCGGCCGCGGTTACTGATAGATCAAACTCGTTCGGTAAAGTAATTTTTAGACTATCATTGATATAATCACCAGTATTTTGGGGGATCACCATCCTGATGGTATGGATCGCGTTCTCATCCGGTCGATAATCTGACAGTTTATCTTCAATTACGGTGACCACGAAATCATGATCAGAAATATCTTCGGTGAGACTATTGTCATCGGCATCGGCCATCACCACTTTGATCCTGGTCTGAGTCGAACTGAGCGCCGGCACTGTCCAGCTGTAGGTACCGCTGGCACCAATACATCCCGGCCCGGCGCCCGAACCGTCACATTTCAAATTAGCAACAATTGTCTGATCAAATTCCGCGCCCGAATCGGTCGATAGATAAATATTTACATGATCGCCGTTAGACGACCCGTTATTAAAATTCCAAGTAATATTCGTGAGTGAACCGGCAAAAAATGCTTCCCCGCCATTGGGCGCGGTCAAAATCGCGCTGTTGGTATCAAACAGGATTTCGCCGCCACCGGTGCGGTCGAATTTACAATTTCCCGCCGCCACGTCGAAGTAGCACATATAGCCGGCCACGTTGGCAAAACTGTTTTGTCTGGCGTCGATTGTGTTTTCAGCGTTACTATCGCGTATAGCTGTGCCCGAAGGATTATCGATATAAAATCCGGTATTGGTACTATCGATATCATTATTTCTTAAAATTAAACCGGGACCGCCGTTATTGTCCGTATCCGGCAAACCATCAACATATACCGCCGCGCTAGTCGTATTGGCAAATGAATTGTATTGCACCGGATTGGCGACAATTGATCCATTGGCTTCGATGTATAAACCATACGGGCTGTCGCCCAAATTATTACGTTGGATATCCGGGCTGGCTTGGTGGACAAAAATATCAGCGTTGGCGGAATTATTGAAAACGTTATTATAGGCAATAATATCCACGCCCTTGGTATTGAGCTGACCGCGGAAAGTAGTGCTGTCCAATATAATAGTTTCACCGCCGTAGTTAAAGTCACAGAATTTAAACGAACCGGCGGCATCGGGGGCGATCACGTAAATACCGTTCCAATCGCCAGCGGCGGGCGTGCCGTCACTGCCTTCAATAGTTAGACCGATTAAATTATCATCGATTGAAGTAAAATAAATCGGGTTGCCACTGGTCCCCTCGGCCACAATAGTGGCGCCGTCAGCCAGGATATAAGCATCCGGTGCGAATTTGATCACCGTACCCGGCTCAATATTCAAAGTACTGCCAGCAGTCAAAGTAGTCGGTCCGGAAACATAGATGGTTGATCCACTTTCCCATGTGCTACTGCCGATTTCTCCCGCCACCTCTTCGTATGATGGGCGATAGTATCCGGCTTGCGGCTCGGGTTCGGAACCTTTGCGGTGTTCATATAAACCTAATACTTGAGAAGCATTCAATTTTGTTCTGTATAATTTGACTTCATCCATATACCCTTCAAAGAAATTACCGCATGTTTCAGTACCGATATAGGTGTTCTGGCTGGTGTTGTTATTTATTAGAGCATTCAAGGCGCTCCGATCAACTAGTTGTCCATTTTTATAAAAATTAGCATAAACACCATCATATACCAGGACCACGTGTGTCCAGGTATTGGGATCGATTGTGGTAGCGGAAGTATAGTCAGTAGAACCAAATGCACCGTTACTGGTGTAAAAATATAATTTATTATCACCATTAATTCTAAATTGCCAGTTTGGATAGGTGCCACAAGCAGCCAACCTTTGGGCCATAATTGGCATCACCTGGCCACTAACGGTGGGTTTGATCCAGGCCGAGATCGCCAGATGATTACCAGCTTGATACATTGATGAACCGTTACCCGTGTCGATGTAATCGTCAGTTCCGTCGAAATATAAATGATCACCGGTGGAAAATTCTAGATCGGTCCGGCTGTCCCACTGGGCGCCTTCATCCGCTTGCCAGACCGGCGCACCGTTGAATATGCCATTGTTACCATTGCCGCTGTCATCACAGGCATCATCACCGTCGCTACAGGTGTTGTCCGCTCCTTCATCGAAATGCCAGGAGCCGGCCAGATTGGTAAAGCCAGAATTTTTGGTAAAAGTATTGTCAAAACTTTGGTAAGCACTCGCCGCCGGATTACCATAGTACATGTATATAGTTTTGTTATTATTGGCCGGAATTGAAGGGACCCTCACATAGATTCTGGTGTTATTGGTATTCATGCCGGAAATTACATAGTACGGCATCAGTGTAGTACCGTCCGAATCGGCAAAACGGATATCGTCCCCATCAGCCTGCATCTGGCTTTGATTGATATAGATTTTGGTATCAATATTTAATTGCACCTGATAATCAGTCAGGGTATTGCTATTACCTTCATTAATTATTGTCAGTTCAGTGCGGTGAGTCCAGTCATTGTCATACCAGTTTTCTTGTCCTGTTTCGTCATCGGTATCCGTCCGCACCCCGCCAACAGTAGTCTGAGGATTGGCAGCATCATACAACCGATGCTCGTAGTGAGCGGTAATTTCACTAGCTGTTAGAGCCCGGGAATAAACCCGGACGTCATCAAAATATCCGTATGCCGGTCGGTCAGTGGAGCCATCAGAATTATTGCCGATTGCAAGAGTGTCATTGTTGGTGGTAATTGTACCAGGTGCATTAGTGGTACCTTTGAGCTCGTTGTTGAGATATATTTTTATATCCGTTCCATCATATGTGCCGACCAAATGATACCAAGCATTGGCGCCCAGGGTGGTATTGGAATTGGCGGAAGTATTGGGTCCGGTTAGGTAAAAATATGGCTTGTTATCGCCATCAAGAATAATAGCGTACATGTTGGCACCTTCTTGACCCTTGGAAATCATGCGGGTGTACCTGGTGCCGAAATTTATTTCGTGAGGTTTGAACCACATTTCCACCGTAGCGCCGGTGGTTAAATCCAATTCGGGAACATCAGCGATATTAATCCGATTGTTGCTATCACCGCCGGCGACGTTATTGTACAAATGTTTGCCAGTAGTAAATTTAATATCGCTCCGACTATCCCATTGGCCGCCTTCGCTGTCGCGCCAGTAAACCGCACTTTGAATAGTACCGTCATTGCCCTGTCCGGAAGAATCAACTGTCGTCGAACCACTGCCCTCATTCATTAGCCACTGTCCGGATAGACCAGATTCATGACTATAATCTTTGATAAAGACATTGTCATAATTTGATTCACTGGTGGCGGAAGAATTACCGTATTCCATCAAGAATCCATCTGTGCCGCTGCCGGGTATTTCTACCCAAATTTCCGAAATGCCGGCCGTGTTCCAGCCTTCAATCCAATAATCAAATTTGGTTTCACCCAGCAAGTCGAAGAAACGGATATCATCACCATTCTCTTGGGCATTGGCGTAGTCAAAATTACCGGGATTGAGTTCAATTTTTACTTGATAATTATTCAGCGATGTCGCCGGCGATATCGATATATCACGATAATACAACCAACCAACTTCAATCGGTGCCTCCGATATAATTTCATAATCCACTTGTAATGAAGATTGCTGCTTGTTGCCATGAGTGTCGATACAGCGAATGTAAGCGGTATGAGGAGCCACACCGGTTAAAGTTAAATTACAATTATTACCCGCCACGCCGCAGGAATTGGGCATGGTGTCATAATCATGTCCGGCATTGGTCGACCAGCGACAAACATCGCTATCGGCCGAGGCGTCAAACACTACAAAAGTGGAAGCGTTATTGGAAGCATCTTCGTAGGGGGCCGCGGTGTCACCGGCGACGGAAGTGATGGAATTGATCACCGGATAAACAATATCGATGTGCGAATTAAAAGAATAAATCTCGCTGTCATTGGTTGTATCGGAAGCGTAAGTATAAATTGTTTTATCACCGTCCGGATTGTAGCCAGTCCAGGTGGTAACATCGACGTTATCTTGCAGTGTTACATTATTAATTGGAGTGGTAGTCTGATCCACTTCGTGCCAGTCGGCTTGATCAAATGACGCATAGCAATAAGCGGTGCCAGCTTGTGGCTTGGTCACGCCATTGCATTGAATGTTGTACGCGGTCTTATTGTAATTATTGACGGCACTCATTGAGCTTTGGGCACCGGTCATGGAAATACCACCGATAGTGTAGTCAAGCTGATAATTATTTATTTGCTCAGTATAATTTCCAGCTGTATCGGCGCAGGCCATATACACTGTTTTAGTGCCATAGCCAGACAGGTCCAGTGTGCAATTAGTAGTTGAGGTGCAAGTATCGGCCATGGCGGTATAAGTTATGTCCGACTCGTCCCATTTGCAGGTGGCCGCATCGGCCGAGGCAGAATATACAACCAAAGTTGAACTGTCGTCGGTTACGTCATAATATGGCACGTTGGGATCGGCAGCGACGGAAGTGATCGCGGTAACGACTGGCGGAGTAGTGTCTTTTGTAACGCTAAAATTGTAGGTTGAGGTCGGATTACTATCGACAACCGCGCGAACGTAGAGAGTGACACTACCCTCACCGGCCGGATAACCGGTCCAGCTAGCCACATCCGGTGTCCCTTGGATAGTGGCGTTGGACAAGGGACTAGCCGCCGAACTGACGGTGTACCAGTTAGTCTGGTTCCAGGAACCTTCGCAGTAAATAGTTTTACCGGCTTGAGCAATCGACACCCCGTTACACTGCACGTTGAAAGCGTTTTTATTGGCATTACTCAAATAACTTTCCGAAGTTAAACCACCGGTCATGGAGAGTGAGTAACTATAATCCAGAGTGACGGCGGAAACAGCCGGCGTTGGATCAGCGTCAGTGGTTGTTTCTATAATTCGATATTGAAAATATTGTTGCGGAGTGGAAGCAATAGTTGAGCCATCCGGATCGGTCAGATAATTACCAACCATTTGCAGATTATCAATCCAGAAACTTCGACCCTGATTGCCATCAATAATCCGCCAGGTGATGTTGTCAACGGCGTCAATATGAGTGTCCAAAGTATCAGAGACATCAATGTATTCTCTCTGCCATTTGAAAACGTCGGCGTTGACGGTGTAACCGCCAGACGGGAATGTACCTCCAGCGTCCCAGTCTGCGACCGTTACAGCGCCGGTGGAAACATTTACTGAATTAACCGTTCCTTGAGCGATATATTCTGTGCCATCATAATTTTCCCGAACGATAATTTTTTCGCCGACAAACAATCCGGTACCTTTGTTGGGCAAACCTTTAGCGGTAGCGTCGACGGTAAACGAAGTGTCACCGGAACCGGTGATTAAATTTCCGGAATCAAGACTGGCGGCGAAATCGATGGTAACCGGATGTGTTCTTAAACCGACCTCGTAGGCCTGGCGGATTTCGTCGGCGGAATGGGCCGTTTTGTCAATTCTAACTTCATCAATATCCCCGTAAAAATATTGCGTTCCCGGGGTAGTATAGGTGCCGATGTAGAAATTAGAAGTAGAAGTGGTTAGTGTGGTATTTGCCGTAGTGGCCACTAATTTACCATCAGCATATATATATTGATTGCTAGCATCACGGACGTAACTAACTAGATGCCATTGATTTTGAGTCAGCTGATAATTTGAAGTAAAACCGCTACTGTCATTTTGCCAGTAAAGCCCGTTGGAATTATTGTAATGATAAAAAAGATATCCGGTACCAGCGGTATATTTTCCTAAAATTGCCCCGCCTGTACCATCCGAGCCATTGCCTCTAATATAGACCCAGGCCGACGCAGTAAATTGATCAGCTGACGATAAGTTCAAACTAGTCGAATTGGTGGAGGTCAGATAATCACCATTGCCATCAAAATAACGTCCCTGTCCGATTTTCGTCGGGACTGACTGGGTGTTGGTAGCGGCGGCATGATTGTTATAAATTGAACTATCTTTGATATACGCTCCACTGCCGGATTGCTCTTCCAGATGCCACAAGCCGACAGTATTGGCATCGGGCATATAGTTGGCAAATTCGGATTCACCAAAGGTAACTGCCAAATGGGTACCGGGTTGGTCGGAGGCAATAGAAACCGGAACCAATGATTTGTTTGACAAATCTATCGCGCTGGTAAGAGAATTATGAAAACGATGCTCGCGGCCCAATCGATAAGCTTCAGCGATTTCCTCAGCCGTGCGCGCGACATTAGAAAATTTAGCTTCATCGATAATGCCATCAAACATGCTACCCAGAAAGGTATTACCGGTTGGAGTAATCGGGGCGGTGGTGGCGGTGTGTTTTAAAACACCATCGACATATAAATTCCAGGTACTGCTGTCGCGGGTAAGAACAATATGAGTCCATTGGTTGGTAGGCATAATGGTAGTACTGGAGAAAGCATCATATGTTACCCCGCCGAGCATCAAGCCAATTTCGTTGCCAGCGGATGATGAGCCATCGGAGATTCTCAAACCATAACCGTTGGAAGCGGTAGTACCGTTGTAAAACAAGTAGGCAATAGCCGAACTGTCACGCCAGTAGTACCAACCTTCCATACTAAGATTGGTGGTCTGGGTAGTGATGACGCTACGATTAATTACGTCACTGGCGCCGTCAAAACTTCGGCCTAGTTGGGAGATACCGCTCCCAGGCAGTGTACCGGTAGGTGTTAAATGATAACCGTTAGCAGATGAATCTTTGAGATAGGCCCCACCGCCGCCGGTTTCGTCCAGGTGCCAGAGGCCGACAGTGGCGGCGTCTGGTTGTGATTGGCCTGAAGTGAATTTTTCACTGCTTGCGCCTTCCATTTTAATATTGGTATCGGTGGTATTTTTACAGGGCAAAGGTGTCATGGTCGCATGGTAGATTCGATAAGCGGATCCATCTTCACCGCCATACCACGCTTTGTAAATACCATTTTCATACAAAACCCGCGGTAATAATATGTGATCGTCATCACCGGATCCGGTGATACCCTGAGGAATTTGACCATTGTAAGCGATTGTATTACTGTCGGCCGGAATGGTATTATTAACTTTTTTCCAGGTCAGACCATCAGAGCTGATGGCATAATAACCGCGCCACAAGGCGCCATCATAACCGCTGTACCAGAGGCGGTAGTAACCACCTTCTTTGATCACTGTACCGGGCATTACGTATTTATCATCACCGGTGCCGGACGAACCGGTGGGAATTCGGCCGTTGGTAGAAATATTGTCAGAATCAGCCGGTAAAGCATTGTCGTATTTGGTCCAGGTCAAACCATCAGCACTGGTAGCCATAAATATATGGCGATCTGTCCCGTCATCGCCGGTATAATACATTTTGTAAGTTGAGCCGTCTTTAATTACATTGAAAGCTATAATTTGGTTGTCATCACCTTTGCCGGTCGTACCCAGTCCCAGCCGGCCGTCGCCATAAGAACAAGCTGAACCGCTGTCACAAGTAGTGGGGATAGCATTATTAACTTTGGTCCAGGTTAAACCGTCCGAACTGGTGGCATAATAAATCCGGTATTTTGTCCCATCGTAGCCGACATACCAGGCTTTGTAGGTCGAGCCATCTTTCATAACTGACGGGTAGAGAACGCCCGCGTCATCCCCAGTGCCGGCGGTACTGCCGAGGGGAATGCGCCCGTTGGTACCGGTAGTATCCGAGGGCGCTTCAATATTGTTATCGTATTTGGTCCAGGTCAAACCGTCCGGACTGGTGGCCAGATAGACCCGCCAGGTGGCCCCGTCACTAGCTGGGTAATACATCCGATAAATTGAGCCATCTTTGAATACATTACCACTGTAAACATGGGCGTCGTCGCCCCGCCCGCTGTTACCCAACGCCATCCGGCCGTCGGAGTAGCCACAAGCCGAACCACTATCGCAGCGAGTAGAGGCGGTGGCGTTATTTTTCTTGACCCAGTTTTGGTTAGTGCCGGCATTGGACCATCCGGTTTCGAAAACATTAGCGGATACTTCATTGTTATCAAAATTATCAATCTGCGTTTCGACTCCGCCTCCACTTGGTTGCCAAGCTTCCCAACTGCCGTCGTCGGGAGAGGCATCAGTACCGGTGCGGGTTTGCAGTTGGACATTACCGGCTTGATAGAGAGAATTTACCTCATTCACATCGAGGGCACGAAAATACATCCGGGTGGAATCCATAATCAAATTTCCATAAGTGGAAGAGGTAGCACCTAGTAAAATATTGTCGGCTGGATCAGTATTGGGAAAAGTATTGCCGGCTACAGTGGTATAGGTGCTGTCCTGGCCATTAATATAAATTTTATGTTGATCGGTTGTAGCATCGTAAACACCAATCAGATGGTACCATTGCCCAATCTTGATTAATCCGGTACGAGTGGTGGCAAAATTTTGAAATGATGGTGTACCGTCACCATCACGGCCACCAAGAACTACAGAGCCGTCGGCTAATATATAGAATAATATTCGAGAATAACCGCTAGTATTATTTGTTTCATAATAAATCGTACTATAATTTGACAGACTATTAACTTTCACCCAGCTGGCGATAGTTACCGTGGATTGATTTTTGACCGTCGGGGTTTTGGCTAAATCAATATAATCATTTGATCCGTCAAACATCACAGCACCTGCGCCCCACTTACGGTTATTAGCCGTCCAGCCTGAATTATATGCCGCATCCTGACCGGAAGTCGTCATATTAGTCAAAGTGCCTGTGTGTCCGTTGCCGGAAGAATCGGTTGCAGTTGTGCCCGAAGTTTCGTTCAGTTTCCAGTGGGCGACCAGTCCGTTGGTAGTCAAGTCGGTTTCTCCGTCACCCGTTTGAACACCAAGTTCATTCCAACTAAATGAATTAAATATCGGATCGGTCGTACCAGTATCAATTACTTCAGAAGTATAGATCCCATAAGGTTTTAGCTGGGCGTGGGCTAATATATCGTCCGGTGAAAGGGCTGCATTATAAATCTGCACTTCGTCAATATCACCTTTGAAATAGGTATCCGGATTATCACTGGAATTAACGCCGGCGCCGATATGAACCGGCGAATTAGCGGTACAAGCCAAAGTGACAGTGGCGTTTGTCGTAGCATCCAGCCGTCCATCGACATACAGACTCATATTATTACCAAGTTTGCTATAGGTAATATGATGCCATTGATTGTCGGCGATATTGGTTACACCGGTGACCATCTGGGCCGAGCCGGAACAGGTGTAGTCATAGTACCAGGCATAAGCGACACTATCGGCATAAAGAGCATAGTTGGCCCAGTCGTCACGGCGGACAATATGGCCGGCAGTCGAGTCCGGTTTGCGGACCCAGGCTTCGATCGTGATATCACCGGGGATCTTTAAAACACTATTATTATTAGCCAGACTGATGTATTGACTGGAGCCGTTGAAATTACGGGCGTTGCCAAATTGGCCGGTAATAATTGACGGACTGCCGTTGGCCGTACCAGTCGAAGAATTACCGGAAAAGTCAGCTACATTGGTGCCGCTGGTTTCGTCAATATGCCATAAACCGACGGAATGAATATCAGCGCCAACGGGCAGATCAGTAATCTGCACTTTGGGGTCTGACGTGACTTCCACCCGGTTTAACGAAGTGCCGTTATTAAATTCTCCCTGAGTATCATGCACGATTGATGGATCAATTGTTACCGGATATTGCCGGTCAGCGCTAAACATCCAATTTTCATCTACTTCGACTATCAACAAATAAATATTATTTCCAATTGATTCGTATGTACTTTTTATACTATTGGTTACGTTTCCATTGGCATCAGTGGCGGTCATCGACAGGAAGTGGGCGAAATAATTACCATCTCGATCAGTAAAATAAATTGTATCTACCGGCAAATTCCAAACGTTGCCGCTAACTGCTTTGTTTATCAATACATTAGCATCGGTTCGTAATTGGTAACTAAAAATATTGGTTACTTCCTGGTCGCCCGCGATCACGATTTCTTCTTTTAAGCCATTGGTTAGAGGTGAATACTTGATGACCAGATTATTGCTATCATCATTAACCGTCAAAACTTGCCCATCAATATTTGCCTCGCCCGATTGATTTAATTTATTTGTCACCCGATCCCACCAGGATGGATCAGTTAAAGCTGTGCCGGTCAGATCACTATCAGTATTGTCCAACAAGCCAAACTCTACCCCCAGTTTATCGTCAAACCCGGCGATTTTAGTCAGTCTGGACAACCAATTATCTTCTCTGATCGGCTCGGCCTGGAATTTGACCATCTTTTCATCATCCCGCGCCTTGTCGCCGATCTCAACAACGAATTCGCTGCCCGAATGTTCATAGAAACTATTAGATAGCCATCCCGCCGGTTTGATTTCTCCAGAGTATTCCAGCGACGTATTCAACAAATCCTCCGCCATGACCGAATTGGAAAGCAAAACCAATCCCGCCAGCGCCGTCACTGCGTTTTTGATAATTTTTTGTATTGTTTGGGCTTGACTCATATTATTTAATTTTGTTTTTTATTTTTGTAATTATTTTGTTTCTCGGGGTGGGCGACCGCCAGGGTGCGCCCCGAAGATAATTATTAATACCTCGGTATCACCACAATACTCACCGTCGCGTCATAATCTCCCGCCGGTACCGTCCAGTCAATCGCCGCTTTGAAGTCCACGGTTGTCGTGTCACCCAGCAGAGAAGCAAAACTATTCTTGAATATTTCATAACTGGAAGTTTGAAAATCATTGTAATTTCCGGCATTATAATCAGCCGTTTTCCAGCCGAATCCTTTAGCATTACCAGCCCAGCCATCATTACCAGTATAGAATGGAATAGTGGCCGATGGATAATAGCGGTTAGTAGGTGCCTGATCGGCTTTAATGGCCAGTGAATAATCAGTACCGTAGCCCGTGACTGTTACATCGACACTGTCCAATAATTGAATATTGCCATTGACCGACAAATCAAATGCAAAACTTTCCTGATCAAAACTGATCGCCAGTTCATCCACGTTAAATGTCCGCTCGGCCACCGTCGAAAGATCATTCTCATTGCCGCCCGGCAAACTTGAATCCTTACCTTTGACATAGATGGTATGCGAACCGGCTGATAGGGCAGTAGTAGAAAAATCATATTCCACGCTGGTCGTACCCGCGCCGGCGGTAATCAAAGCCGTCTGCCAGGCACCACTGTCCACTTGGTATTGCACTTCACTGATACTGCTCGCGCCGCCCGCGTCCGTACCAAACCCGCCGCCGTAAATAATATTGTCTCCCGATGGATTAGGAATATTGTTGATGGTAAATACCGGCGAAGTGCTATCAATTGTCATCGCCAGGTCGGAAGTGTCGCTCGCCAATACATCATCCATCACACCCATGCATCTAACTCGGATGATGGTGTTGTTGGAATTATAGCTGGCCACTGGATTCCAGGTGTAGCTACCTTCGTCGGAGAGGGAGGTCACGATATCGGTGTAATTGACGCCGCCATTGGTCGAGGACGCCAGGTCAATATGATCGCATTCACCAAAATCGGTGTTCCACAAAATACTCTGACTGGAGCCGCCCTCCCATTCCTCGTTACCGTTGGGGTCAATCAATGTGATCGAAGCCGGCACATCGTCAAAAATTCCAAACACGCCGGTGTCATCGGTCGCCACGGCCAGATTGTTACGGATCACGCTATATGAAATAGAGTTTATTCGGTTCGATGTCAATGATACTCCGCTGGTATCCTGCCGCCATTCATCCGTGCGTAAATCCGGGCTGCCAAAAGTAATCTGAGTCAACGCGCCCTCACTAGTATTGCCTTTGGTACCGGCAAACAATATATCGTCGGAAGCGGTTGGGCTGGTGTTGACCTTTTTCACCGACACGGCGGTGGCATTATTGGTTTCTCCGGCCAGTGAAGAGTTCTGATTGATCGTATCGTAACTATCCGCCAGATACTCGGCGTTCAAAACTGATTGATCGAGTACATAGTTAGAAATCTTGAAATCAGCGTAGCTGCTGGAAGTGTTTTGCATATTTTCATCCATTTGGCCTTTGACCAAAGTGATCCCATCAAACCAAACCGTTTCCGCAGTGTTGGCTGACAAAGTTAGAGTTAAATCACCAGCAGTGTCATTTGTAAAAGTTATATTGTGATATTTGTAAGTCGTGCCCGGATCAGTATTATTTCCAGTAGTGCCAGTTAGGGCACCAACCGAAATTTGCACATCCATATCCTGCGTACTATCGGCCGCCGCGCCTTTGGCCCACCAGGACAAAGTCCAAGTACCCGGGATCAATCCTTTGATTGTCTGTTGTAATTTATTAGTCGTATCCGGACCGGTAATACTCACCGCGTCCGTGCCATATTTATCATTAGCACCGCTGGTGTCATATGTAATACTGCCCGTTTTAACCCAATCCTTTGGATCACTGCCGTTATTTATTTCGTAACTTGGGTTATCAATTAAATTGATGAAACTATTCGGCGCGCCCGATCCAATCCAGAATTTTTCACCAACATTTGACATGGTGATCTCTTCCGCGATACCCGTATCGGTGCCATTCTTTTTCTTATTGGCCGTCAAACCGGAGGTAAAATTATCGCCGGCCACCAACACATTATCCACCAATATTCTTATCTTATTGGCCCCTCCGCCAGTCAGGTCATTATTATCCAAATCCCACTCCGCCGTGATCCAATGTTCCTCACCGCTCGTCCAGTTTATAGTTTCATTGGTATAAACTTCGTATAGATCACCATCGTTGTCCAATAATCCGAAATGCAGTCGGTCATTGTCACCCATCGTCGGGCCTTCTTCTTTCCAAATGCGTAATCGATTGATTGCCGTCATTGATTGATTATATTGCTCGTCAATTCGAGAGGGATCGCCCGCCATGGCGTCAAACATTACCCGCCCGTCATTGTCGCCCGTTGAACTCCAGTCGGGAGTGTATTTAAATTCAATTGTACCTTCGGCTACTTTGGATATGGTATTGATTTTAGCCGAGTTGCCCATTGATCCATTGTATAATTCTGTTATTTCATCAGTAGTTAAGGCCTGATTGTATATTCGCAGTTCATCAATATTGCCTTTTAAGTAATCTCGGCTTTCACTCTTGTTGCCACCAATTTGCAATTGTTGGTAAAGTTGGCCAATGACCGCGTCATAAGTGCCGGTTTGCGCCAGCTCTCCATTTAAATATAATTTCAAATTTTGATTATCGGCGCTTGGTTTTTCCCAAGTCAGGACGAAATGATTCCAGTAATTATTGGTTAGTGTGTTAGTTGCTACCAATTTAATCTCTCCATTTAACCCAGCCGTAATCTGTCCCGATTTAGCCGCCAGGAATAATCCGTCTTGGTTGCTATCCGACTCGGATTGTAGATTAAACACTTCGTGCAACGCGTCAGTTGTATTATCCAGTTTCACCCAGGCGCTCACCGTACCCTGATTGTGGTTCAAATCATTGGTCACGTCGTATTGATAAATATCATTATTCTCGACACGTAGCGACTTACCATACCGGCCGGCTTCGAAGTCCATGACTGCCAGACCGATTCGATAGGCTGAAGTAGAATCGTAAGCTGAGTAGAAATATTTTAATTTTTCATTGTCGACTATCATAAGCCCATTGGCAATCGAGTTTTCATCCCAGGCGCCACTAACTCCCGGAGTTAAAATATAACCATTGTCATTGGTTCGATTCCAATCCAGTCCGTTTTGGCTAGTTGACCAGACAGTACGTCCAGCTCCAGAAAAGTCAACCGCTTCATATTTCAAATAATATTTATTATTAGTTTTCAGTACAGCCGGACTGTACAAATACTGCTCGGTGGATAAGGGCATAATCAGACAGCCATCATCAGCACTTTCACTAAATACACAACCAGCTGCGGCTGAGTCATCATATCTGGTCCAGTTGATACCATCGGTACTGGTGGCGTAACCGAGCATCTGGCCAAAACCAGTCGTGTTACCGGCATACCACATTTTGTAAGCAGTACCGTCTTTGAGCACATTGGGATAGCTAACATCAAGGTCATCCCAGGAAGAAGCCACTCCCGGAGTGAGCACTGGATTACCACCATTGCCGCGAGTCCAATTTATTCCATCCGGACTGGTCGCATATCCAATTTGATTGTACAAACTGATAGTATCCGAAGCGGCATACCACATCTTATAGACATTACCATCTTTGATAATTGATGGAGCAAACATGCTCTCATTGTCAAAGCCGGAGCCAATATCAAACACGCAACCATTACCAGTTGTGCCGCCACAGTTATTACCATTGTATTTCTGCCAATTAATACCATCCCGACTGGTTGCCAGACCAATCCGCATATTGGTGCCATCATGGCCGGCATACCACATCTTGTATTCTTCCCCATCTTTTAAGACAAATGGCGTTGTTACTATAATACTATCCCAACTACCGCCGCTACCCAGACTTACAATTATATTATTATTGCTATTTCCACCATAACTGATTTCATTAAGTGTGGGCCTTTGCAGCTCCGACTCTACCGCCAGGTCAAAACTCTCCCCTTGATTACCGGATAAAGTTTCATCAAAATTTAGATACATTGTCTCTTCCGCTCCCGAAATGGTAGTCAAATTGGCCGAAGTGCGATAGGCCAGACTGTCCTGGTTATTAACCGTCACCGAATTATCAAACTCGGTCAGTGAATAATGTGATTGCACTTCTTCCGCGTTTAAAGCCCTGGTGTAGTAGGCCACTTCATCCAGATAACCGCCGAAAGCATTGTCAAACACCGACCAGTCATTACCCAGATATAGATCGGTCATCGCCGTCGGTTGATTATTATACGGTGGCATTTGCAAATTGGTCACCGCCACCGTGAAAGTCGAATCCAGCCCGCCGTCAATATAGAAACGGACCGTGCCGCTGTCGAAAGTAACGGCCACGTGATGCCAGCCCTCCGTGCCAATCACGCTTGATTCGCCGGAAGTAGCATTGGTGGTTCCATCAGCCACTTTTAATTGCAGTTTATTATTTTTATTAAAGTATAGAACAAATTCACCGTTGTTCGCGCTGTCATATTTGCTGGCCAAAATCGGCTGCCCAGTGGCGTCGTTGGAAATCGCTTCATCTTTCCAGACCCAACCTGACCAGCTGAAAGCCGAAGTTGGATGTAGAGATTTGTCGTCGTTAATCATCAGATAAGATTTTGTTCCGTCCAGATACAAACCATTACCAACTTTACCGCCGGCTGTGCCCGTATTTGGCCCAAATCCGCCATGATTATTTTTACCCGAACGATCCGCCATCTGCGCCGGCAGCGTTTGATCAAAATCCCAATAACCCGCCAAATCCGGATCAGTCAGAAAATTATACTTCGCCCGGGTCGGATCATATTTGTTGATCGTGTCAAAATATTCATTCGTATCGGGATTAACCGGTGTATAACTATCGTCAAATGACAGCAACACACCCGTACGTTCATCGTGCAAGCCGGTGGCGGCATAATGTTTAACTGTCGCCGAAGCCAAAGTCGTGTGTTCCTGAATGACCGAAACACCATTGTTGGTCGCGATATACAAAGTGTCTTTGCCGCTTTCGGCGGTGGAAGTAGCGCTCACATATACCAAGTCATTGACCGCACTGCCAATATAGGCCGGAGTGGTGGTGGTCGAATAGCGGCGAGTATACGAATATGTACTACCCTGATAGGGGTACAAATCCGGATTAATCACGTTATCAAAAATATTCACCGTCCCGTCAGTCGCGTTAAAGTAAGCCAAATCACCCGCCTCATTGAGCCAGACTTTCGTCACCTCATCACCATCATTGTTTTTCAGGTAAACTTGCCAATTCTCACTAGTATCAAATGAAGCCAACAGCACCGCCCCGTCACTTGTACCCGCTACCAGATAATTCACTCCATCGATGGTGCGAGCATGAACATCATAAATAATATTAGATAATAATGGTTGAGTTGAACTTTCGTGGAAAGTAGGGGATGAAACAGTCGTTTCCCCGTCCATGGTCGTCACATTGGCGGCGTAAATTCCGTCATCTTCCGTGCCCATCAACACATATCCACCCACCGCCGTCACGCTATTGAAGCCACCTTCGCGGAAAACATAGCCCTTACGGGTACCGGCGGCAATGTCGATCACGTCCAACCCGGCATCGGAAACATAGTAATTATATGAACCATCGGTAAATACATCATTGCCTTTGCCCGATTGCAGTTTGCCAACTGTTGAACTATTGGTATAGCTACCGTCAGTATTAATAATCAAGGCACCGGAATTGGTACCGGCGATCACCTTGCCCGCCGCCGCATCCACCTTGGTCACGTTGTTGGCTGGTAGAGCCGTCTCGGTGGTGGTCGTCCAGTAATTGGTCCGCACATCGCTATCCAGATCAATCTCCGACAAACCTCCGGGAGTGCCGATATAGAGTAAATTATTTTTTTCGTCCCATCCCAAACCTTGGGCCAGGCTACTAGCTCCGCCGATTCTATTTAGATCATCACTATTATCATTCAATGCCCCCAGTCCGACATAGTACAAACGTTTGATTTGATTGTCCGAGAGTTTATTTTCAGCGACAAATACGCCCTGGGCCTTACCTTCAAAATAATTAGATGACGAACTATTTGAACCAACCACTATCTGTGAAGTGGAATTGTTTATTGCATAATCCGCCGGCGTGGTCACGTCTGCTTCCAATACTCCATCGACAAATATTTTCATCACGTCATTTTGTCCGTCATGCACGCCCACCACATAGTGCCAGGCGTCGGTCAGATCATATTCATGGGAAACGGCCGTATAGTCAGTTGAATTTTTATTGACACTGGCTTGGTAGACTACTTTGCCGGCGCTATCTACCGTCGATAAGGCAAAATTATTATCCTGTTCAAAAATAGTTTGCGTCTGGCTGACGGTTGGATTTACCCACGCGCCAAAACTGATATTGTCCGTATCGGAAAAATCAAAATCACTATTATCACTCATATACAATCGATCATCTCCGTCAAAAATCAAAGCGCCGCCCCGCACTCCTGTGCCCCAATCGCCGGCGGCAATCGCGTTACTGGTGAAACCAGCCACAGATAGATCATTATTTTCCAAAGATATATCATTGATCATCGCCGCTGCCGTTTGATCACCTTCAATCCACAATCCTTTGATCAAACCGGTACCGTTCATGCTCTCACTGATATATCGGGCCGTCATTTCTTTGGTAAAACCCGTCTTGTTATTTAAAATTGTATCGCTATCCACTCGGCTTCCCATGGTGTCAATCACACTCACGCCATTTTCCGTGGCAATGGCCATCTTATTGGCGCTGTACTCATCCGCCAGCGATTTATTTTCCGCGGCTAGGATCTGATTGATCGTGCCGCCCGTCATTTGGTAGGTCGCCGTCAAGACGTCATCGTATTGTTCATTAAAATTGGCAAAATTGAAATTAGTCGTATAATTTTGGCTATCATCAATAGCCAGCACAGTGCCATCGGTGCTATTAGCCAGATAAAGATAACCATTGTCGGCCAGTTTAACCTGAGAAATATCTCGGCCGCCGCTAGCGCCAACCACCATCTTTTGTTTATTGGTATCAACAATATTGACCCCACCATTGCTTCCGGTCACACCCACGGCCACAATCAAATTCCCCGCCAACCGGTTGGCATCAATATCATTGATCACGCTGTCGTTCAATATCATCCGGTCATCGCTAGATCGATCATTGTCCAGATTACGATAGGCAATATTTTCACTAATTAAGTTATCCGTGCCAGCCGTATTAAAATATCGTCCTGAATCTTTAACAAAATCTACCGCCAGCACTCCAATTCCGCCGGCTTCGTTGCTACCGGCCAACAGTTGGCCACTCTCCATATCCACTGTCATAATATTGGTACCCGATCCGCCCAGATAGCCTTCATTATTAGTATTAATAAATCTCATCCATAGTGATTTGTCATTGGCGTCAATGATATCGATCGTTCTTTCATCAGGATTGGTGGTATTGTCCGTCGCGATAATCGCCGCCACTTCCGGGAAAGAGCGACGAATGCCCCGGATGTTTGATCTTTCTTCCGTGTACCAAGAGGCGATTTTATATATTTCGCCCGCCGTGAAGGTGGCGCCGTAATCAAAGGCAATATCCACGCCGGTATCCGATCCTTCATAATACAAATTTGATGGTTCAGTCGATGAAACATAAGTCGCGCTTCCCCAGGCGGCGCCATCGCGGTTGGATACTTTATAAGTCGCTTCGCCGGTGGGTCCGCCCGCGTCGATTTTAATCGCCAGCTGGTCACTATCAGAATTCTGGTTGCCGCTGATGGCTATTTTACTTGAACTACTAGTGATTTCGTTGTCTTCAAATCGATAATCATACTGATGGGCCAAGGCTCCCGCCTGACTAGCCGCTATCGCCGTGCTATATATTCTAACCTCATCAATTGTGCCTTTATATGGCACCCCACCACTAGCCCGCGAGCCAATGTTGAACGACTGAGTGTTAATAATTGTTGTGCCACCTAAACTATCGCTGGATAAATTCATCGTTTCTGCCTGACCGTCGACATAAAGCATCGTACCGTCGTAGGTTCCACTGCCATCATAGGTGGCGACAACATGATGCCACGCTCCATCATTAACCTTGGTCGAGCCAATTGAACTGATATAAGTCGAAGTAGTATTGCGAATAACCAAATTAAGCCGGCCGGTAGCCGAATTTAACGCGGTCAAACTATAACCACGATAATTCCCAGAATTCTCCATTTTGGCGGCAATAATATCATCGGAAGATGTATTACTGGTTTTTATCCACGCAGAAATTGAAAATGGTTGATTGTATTCAAAGCCGAGAGGCGAAACATTGCCCACTGCCACATAATCATTGGTATCGTCAAAACTTAATCCATAATCCGATTGGCCGCTGACCCACAGCGGGCCATTGGTTAAAGTACCAGTATTATTATTGGTTGATGCGTCTTCAGTCACAATGCCTGTTCCTTCCGAGAGCGGCCAGTAACCGACCAAATTATCCGTCACAATATTGGTATTATCAATTTCAGTCTGCTCTTCCACCGGTTGCACTTTGACGTATGAACTGTCCGATTCATAAATAGTTTTGATCTCTTCACCCGAAAACGCTTTACCCGCCACCAACACATCATCGATCAGTCCATAAAATTTCTCACCGACAATCACGTCATTGGCGTTCAAAGCCAAAGCACTATCATAGGCCTGACTCTCCTTTAGCTCGCCATTGATATATAGTTTTTGGGTGTCGCCGTCGTAGGTTTGGGTGACATATGACCAGCCCAGCGGTAAATCGGCCAAGATAGTCTGGGAGCCCAAAGTGGCGTAAAATTTATCATCCGTCGCGCCCATCGAATAAGCCGTCCCTTTCTTTAAAACATTACTGGTTTCATCTAGATCCACTTCTTTGGCTTGCTCCGCCGCCAGCGACGCGGTGATATCACTCGCCGGATTGATATTGTTTATCTTGTTAATTCTAAAATCATCATAATAGGTATCCACGTTGCTGCCAGTATTGGCGTAGCTAGAAAGACCCGGATATTGAGTGGCCATGGTTAAATTGTACTCGGTGCCGCTGCCAAATTCCGTCCAATCGGCGTAATTATGCTTTTTGTAATAAAAGCGGAAAGTATTATTATATTTTCTAATCTTTAAATCAAAGTCATTTTCAGTGAAATTGGCGTCATTGCTGGTCACCGTGCCGCTCTCTTCCTCTTTGAAATTCACCTTCTGGCCGGACCAGTATTTACGCATTCCCTGCACATGGTTAGCATCATCTTGATAGACAATCAAACCGCCTTGTTGATCGTCTTCCGCCAGCGAGGCCTGCATTCGCACTGTCACTTCGTAATTACTGCTGGCATAATTGGTGTCAGCCACCAGTACCGGCGCGCTATTGTCAGTTTCCCACATATTGCTGCCGGAGAGCGCTTCCATCCACAACCAGCCATCTTGTGCGGCGCCTTCATTCCAAGTACCCGTCACCTCTCGATTCCAATTCCATTTATCAGTATCCAAAGCTCCGTCTTCAAAATCATCAAACATGTCAAAAGTAGCTTCCCCATTGCTTTCACTGGTGGCCGCCGGGTTACCGTAATACATCGTAAACGAAGCCGTACCGCTATCGGGTATATTGATCCAGACAATTGAATCATCATTTTCCGCCCATCGTTCTATCCAATAGTTCAATAACGTGCCATTACTGTCAAAAAATCTAATATCCGAACCATCATCATTGGTATTGTTATAATCAATATCGGCCGGCCCAATCGTCAATTTCACCTGATAATTATTTACCGGTGTGCTACCCGACAAATTAACGGTTCGTTTATATAACCAGTTACTTTCGCTATCCAGGGAAGTAGTGCTTTCCGTCTGCGCATATTTTTTGACAAAAAGATTATCAATCTCAAACGGCTTGCTGTTGTTGGCGATACCTATTTTCAATGGTGTCTCGGTTGAATAAGTTGAATCATACGACCTTTCCCAGGTCATTCCCCCGTCGCTACTTTTCTGGTAGATCGCCCCGGTAGTTTTATTCAAAGGCAGACTCACTTTATATGTTGTGCCGCTAGTCCAGCTGCCGGCTACTGATGGCGTGCGGTTATTACTATCTTCATACACATCCACTGTCTGCGGATTAGTGTCATAGTAAGCGTAAATTAAGTCAGTGTAACTGGTGCCGGTGCCACTATCGTGCCAGCCGAACATTACTCCACCACTGGTTGAAGTCGGTTTATAATCGAACCTCAGCTCGTATTCATCACCGCGTTCAAAGGTATCCACGCTGGTCAGACCATTGCTGCCCCAGGCGGCTGATCCTCCCGTAGCGATCAATTTATCATTTTGGGACAAGTAACTACCATTATCAAACTCCGACCACCTATCGGTGTCAATCGTGGTGCCGGTAAAATCGTCAAAAAATGGGAAAGTCAACAGTCCAAAACTTTCTGAAAACACATTGGCATTGCCATAATACATATAGATTTTTTCCGTACCCGAATTCACCACATTGACCCAGATGCTGGAACGGTTGGAATAGGTGGCATTGTTCCAATATTCAATCCAGTAACTTAATTTATTGAAATTTTCATCAACGAAGCGGATATCTTCACCATTGGTTTGGGCATTGGCGTAGGGGAAAGATGAATCCAGCTGGACCTGTACTTGATAATTGTCCGTAGTGGTAGCCGGTGACAGAGTAATGCCCCGTTTGTAACCCCAGCTTTCTTCACCCGATAGATTGGCATTGTTGACTGGATAATAATTTTTAACCAGCGAAATATGGTCAAAATACACCGGCAAATCCGGGCTGGTGTCCGACCAGCTGGCCACTCCGGCATGCTCGGCCGCCAAAGATTTATATACCACGTTAGTTAGCTGAGTCCAGGTGGCGGAACTATGATCTTTGAAAAAGAAATAATATCCGCCCTGTTGTTTAACTACCGCCAAATCAACGACAGTTGGGATGGCATTATTTTCATATAATACCGTGGGGTTATTGTCCGTTTCATCAATAACCACCATGGCCGCTGCCGCTCCTGATTCATTGTAGGCCGGGCCAAAAAATAAATAATTATCATCATCCTGATAGACCATCAACCCGGTTTTGGTTTTGGCATATGTGCTCGATGGCTTACTTAAATCGGATTCAAACTGGACGGTCGTTGACAGTTCATAATCAATTCCCATGTAATCTGCCTGGCTCACAATCATCGGCGCGCTGGCGGCGTCACCCCCCATATTTTTACCGTTTTGTGCTTTCAGCTTCATCCAGCCGGATTTATCCACCCCTTCATTCCAGGCAGTGTCATCGACTTTAATTTTGGCCCATTTACTTTGATCAAACTGTCCGTCACTGAAATTGTCATGCAGTGAGATTGTGGCCGCCCCGTTTTCCGTTGAATTGGCCAAGCCGTCGCCATATTGCATATATATCGCCGCTGTGCCTTGATTGTTTATTTTGACGTAGATAGTTGATGTTCCATTATAATTCCAATCATATAGATAGTAATCCAAACTGTTACCCGCCAGGTCATAAAAACGAACATCACCGCCATCTTCCTGGACTTTTGTATAATCAAAGTTAGTAGTAGTTAATTCAATTTTGGCTTGATAATCCGCCTGAGGAGTGGGGGAGTCGAATGTGATAATTTGTTGATACAAACTAGCCGGCGCGCCGATCTGCTCACTGCCCAGAGAAATAGTCGAATTACCTTCACTAACCAGCCGTCGTTCATAGTTAGCCAGTATTTCTCCCGCGGTCAGAATGCGGTTGTATATTCTGGCTTCGTCCAGGTAACCATTTAGTGGATCAGTATTGTTATCGGCACGAATACCCAATGAAGCACTAGTGCCAAAAGTAAATCCGGGAGATGACTGAGTGTCAGTCGAGTCAAGGACACCATCAATATAGTATTTGATATAGGGCGCTTCATAAGTGACGGCAATATGATGCCAGTTAGTATCGGTGATTGTGCCAGTACTAACCTGTTCCCAGGTTCCGACTTTACCGATAGCTAGTGTATTGGTAGATTTCAAATAAACCGCCGGGCCAGCCAGGCCCCAGGCATAGAGCATATCATTGGTGGCAATCGTTGAACGTTTGACCCAGGTTTCAAAAGTGAAAGTAGAAAGTTGTAAGGAACTGTCACTACCCAAATCCACTTCAGCATTGGCCGTGCCATCAAAAGCCAGGTAATTACCAGTTGAAAAATTAACATCACTGCGGCCATCCCATTGACCACCATCGCTACTAGTTATCCAAGTGGCCCCGCTCTGCAAAGTGCCGGTATTACTATTGGCTGAATCATCAGCGGTAGTGCCACCACTACCTTCATCCATATGCCATAAACCTGTCAAGCCGTTCTGGTCTGGTATTTTAGTAAAAGTATTATCAAAATTAGTTTCCGCGGTTGCGTTAGCATTGCCATAATACATATACACTTTATTCGTTCCCGCCTGTGGAATTTTTAACCAAATTTCCGAGGTGCCAAGCGGGTCATAATTTTCTATCCAATAATTTATCTTATTACCGTTAGCATCGGCGAAGCGTAAATCAGATCCATCAGCCTTGGCCTTAAGATATTCAAAATTAGACTGATTCAAGGTTAATTTAAGTTGCAAATTATCAATACCTGTTGACGGAGCAATAGTTAATGATTTGGTGTAGATCCAGCCGTCCAGCGCACCCGGATTAATCCAGGCACCAATTGTCAGTTCATTGGCATTATCCAGACTGTCCTCGTCGGGAATCAACACATAATCATTTTGTCCATCAAACGACAGCGCCGAACCGTATTTACCGCTCTCCGACCAGGCCGGCAGGTTGCTGTCAGTTTCATTATTAGCGATAGAGACAGTTGGTAAAACATCTACCAGGGAGCGACGTTCGTATTGGGTAAATATTTCGTTGGCCGATAATGCTTGATTATGAATTCGTACTTCATCAACATCGCCCTTGAAGTAATTGCCGCAGGCGGGATTGTCTGAAGCAATATATGTATTGAAAGTATTAGTTCTGATTGACCCAGTTTGACTGATCGATTGAGCTAGCTGCCCATTTTTATAAAATCTAACCGCGCTACCATTGTATGTCACCGCTACATGTGTCCAGACCGACGGATCAATCACCACCGCCGACTGACTTTCAATATTTGTGCCGCCGGTATTCCAAAAGTTAAAATACAAAGTATAACCCTCGGTACTGCGCATGCGATAAAATTGCCAGTTACCAGCCACACAAGTTCCGCCCGATCTTTGAGCCATAATTGGCATATATTGGTCATCGGTGGTTGGTTTGATCCAGGCGGACAAAGTCAAGCCGGTACCCCCGGAACGCAGCGTTGAGCCTGTTCCCAAATCCACATATTGATTGGTGCCATTGAGAGTCAAATAATTACCTGTTCCAAAAGTCGTGCTGCTGTCACCATCAAATTGGCCGCCATCGCTACCCGCCCAGGTGGGTGTGTTAATTAGAGTTCCATTGTTGGCGTTGCCGGAAGTATCCGCGGTCGGGCTCACCCCGTCGTCGAGATGATATTCCCCCGCCAGATTGGTTTCGCCAAAATCCTTAATAAACACGTTGTCAAAACTGTCCGCCGTCGCCGCGCCGGAATTACCGTAGTATATATAGAATGTTTTAATTGATTTGGCCGATATGGTTGGTAACTGCACCCAGAATTTAGTTTCATTGGTTGAAGAATTAGCGCTGTCATAGAAATAATCAACCAAAGTGGTCATATCACTATCAGTAAAACGCACATCATCAAAATCCGCCTGCATCTGTCCCGGGACCAAAGCAGTGGTATCGATCATCACTGGTAGTTGATAATCGGTCAGATCATAAGGATTGTCCGCATTATCCACATACAAAGCGGCCCGATAATTCCAGCTTAAGTTATACCAGGTCGGTTGGGCCACATATTGTTCGGAAGCAAGCTGTAAACCTCCCAGAGTCACTACCGGTTCGGAAGCATCATATTTACGCACAAATAAATTGTCGATTTCAAAAGCTTTACTATGATTTGATATGCCTATTTTTAGTGGAGTTTCTGACGAATAACTGCTGTCATAACTTGTTTCAAAATATATACTGTCGTCGACGCTTTTTTCAAAAGTATTACCGCCAGCTGATTTCAACTGCATCTTTACCCGGTAATTCGTGCCGTTATTCCATCGGCCCGCCAAAGTTGGCGTGCGATCAGTTCCGTCTTCATATACGTCAACCGTTTGCGAACTCAAGTCATAGTAAGCATAAATTAGATCCGTGTAACTAGTGCCCGTGCCACTATCGTGCCAGCCGAAGACCACATGATCATTATTTTCAGTTGGCTTATAGCGGAAGTTTAATTCCAGATTAGAACGGCCGAAAGTTGTCACACTGGTCAAGCCGTTACTGCCCCAGGCACCGGAACCGCCGGTAGAAATAATTTTTTCATTTTGTGACAAATAATTACCATTATCAATTTCCACCCATTTGCTAGTATCAATCGTGGTGCCGGAAAAATCGTCAAAAAACTCAAACACACTTTCCCCGTCGGAATCATTGTTAGCCGAAGAATTTCCATATCTCATCGTCAAAACGCTCGTGCCACTATCCAGCACTTTGATCCAAATTAGTGAATCACCGCCGTTATCCCAGCTTTCAATCCAGTAGGATAATTCATTGTTATTAGTATCATAAAAACGTAAATCACCGCCATCATCCAAAGCATTCTGATAGTCAAAATTTTCCGGCGTCAAGGTGAGCATTATTTGATAATCATCGACTGGTGTAGCCGGCGCCAGGTCAATCTCGCGAGCATAAAGCCAGCTGCCGCTTTGCCCCCCCGCCAACCAACCGGTGTTGTGGGTGTTGGAAGCATCAGCCGCCATCGCTCCCACTCCTTCATCAAAATGCCACAAGCCACTCACCCGATCATCCACTTTGTTAATACCATGCCGCCAATTGCCATCATGATATGGTGAAAAAACCATCAATTTACCTTGGGACAATTGCAGTTTCTCACCGCTTGATTCGCCATTAAAATTCAAACCGTTAATTTGATTAACTGTCTGGTAACGATTGGCCGACAATTTTCGGGTAATGTATCCACTATGCAATTTTATTTTTTCGGTAATATTTTTGCCGTCTTGGTCAGTGCCCTCAATTTGCAGCACTCCTGGTCTGACTACATATAGATCATCAAACGCCAGTTGAGCATTCGAAGCGTAACCAATCGCCTGATCAAAATTATTGACCACGGCTTCGTATCCTTGATAAATGTGGGTATAAATCTCATCTTGCGACAAAGCCCGATTAAATATCGCCGCTTCATCCAATTCGCCGGTCAAATTTTGACCAATCATCAATTGGCTATTGGTGGGATCAATCGATCCAGTGAAAAAATGATAACTCCGCGGTTGTCCATCAACATATAGTCGGATATATGAACCATCGTAAGTACCGGTCAAATGGTGCCAACTATCATCATTAACCACCACCGCGGTTGAACCGGTGCAAGCATTGGCCGTACCGCTATTGTTTTGCCATTGATTATTGGCATAGACCGACATCATGGGGCGGCCATCCGCGCAGATTTCCAGTCGATATTGGTTGTCCTTCGCTATTACCTGGCCAAATGAATCAGTTTTAACCCAGGCTTCCAGAGTCAAGTTGTCACTTGGTGATAGACTATAATTATTTCCGGCATCAAAACTATCTCCCGTCGCCAGTACCAGCGCCCGAGCTACTTGTCCATTGTCATTGACGGTGGTGCCGGTAATTGTTCCGTAATTAACATGACCGGAGAAATCAGTCCCACCCTCTTGCATATTCCACCAGCCCAATAATTTGGATTTATTTGATTGATATAAACTACTGATCTCCTGCCGCGTCAAAATATCATTATATATCGATAGCTCATCGATCCGGCCGTCAAAATAGGCGGCGGACGAAAAAGCGGTGCGGGCAATTTGCCAGTCGGCGCTGCCATTGGTCATATTGCCACTGACTGTTTGTTCTTTAATTAATACGTCATTGACATAGATCGCTAAATTTCCGGCGGTCGTATCGCGCTCAACCACTACGTGGGACCATTCTTTTGGCGTGACCACATTATTTCCCGTTGTCACTTGATACAACATCGTGCCGTTCAATGCGGTAGCGGTAAACTCGACTGCTCCCTCGGTAGTAACTTCCAGGTTATATTCCCAATTAGCGGCCGTGCCTTTGGATAAAATCGGCTGACGACTATCCAAATCATCCGGATTAACCCAGACCGAGATGGAGAAGTCATTGGTTAAAGTAAATTTATCACTGGCCGTATCGGCCATATTTACATATTCATCTGCACCAAAAAATTCCAGCGCGCTATTGATCAAACCATCGGCATATTCCGGCGCCCCGTTTCTGGTGCCATGTACCGGCGTGGTGGTCATATCGTCTTCCACCACACCAGTTTGATCGTTCTCATCAAAAGTGTACATCGCCACCAGGTTATCCGGATTGGTCAGGCCAATCATATTGTTCAACGACAAGGTCGTTTTTAATTCTTGGTTGTAAGCATAGTTACTGGTTGGTTCCGCCGTGGTGTCATAGAGTTTGACGTCATTGATTTCATTGGAAAGCAATTGTCCATTCACCGTATTAATCAGGTCAGTGCCAGTCAGGATATAGGTAGTCGGATCAATATCCACCGGATATTCCAGATTGGTCGTATTAACCGCCAGTACCAAATATTTATAATTATCACCACCCGTTTCTTCTACTGTGGGAGTTTCTTCCAAGCCGATCTGCTCCACCGGTGTTTTGGTCAAATCAAATTCTTCGTTATTATCGGTTATCTCATCAGTGGCATTATCAGTATTTGGTGTATCCGGTAAACTACCGGTTGTTTGCTCACTTTCCTGGGCGTCAGTGATAGTCAAAATATTGGCCAGAGACTGCCACCAGTCATTAATTGTTCGCCAGGCGCTGTCCCACAGACTGTTCTTCCCCAGGCTCGTGACGACAGCGGTTAAATCATCCTCGCTTGGCTCTTCTGGGGTAGATAGATCACTCTCTTCTATTTCGGATGGCAAACTCAAATCATTTTCATTTGGCGCTTCTTCCCCGGCTTCAATATCGCTCTTTTTATTCAAATCAAACCGGCTACTATCTACCTCGTACCTGTTTTCATATTGCTCCGGTGTTAGCAGTTCATAGTAGGCGTTTTGTGATATTTCTCCCTGGTTATCAATCAAAATGGGCGAGGTAATTATCGCCTGTACCGCTCCCTCTTGGTTAACAAATCTGATCTGATTGGCCACTTTTTCCACCCGCAAATTTTCCAGATCCAGGTTATAGATAAACACCCAGTTCTCTTCACCTCGATAGCCGCTATATTTTTCATTTATTTGGCGACTGTGCTTATTTTTCAAAATAATATCTTCCTTAATGCTGTCAGAATTGGCGGTATATACCAAATCAACTTCATCCCAGAAGTTTTGGTACAACACCTTGTTTTCTTCGAACTTAGCCGGGTTACGGTTAGCTCCCTGTGGAGTATAACTAATCTTATAATTCACCTCGCTACTCGTCTGATTCTCACCAGTCTCAAGGCCGGTAAATTCCAGCGCCAATTCTTGATTGGCTAACTTGGGAATTATTGCTTTGTGCGGAGTGAATTTAGTTGACAGGGCATCACCGACTGCCACGATGGTCGGATCGACAATGGTTTCAATTCCATCCGCGTCCAAGAAAGTCTCGATCACCCCCGCTTGTTTTAAACTATCCAACACCGTGTCGTCCGCCAAACCAATGCTTTCTACCAACTGATTAGCTTCAAATTGGCTATCGATTTCATCTACGGATTGAAATACCAATTCTTCCGGTAAATTAGCTATCCGGTCGGCCAGTTGATTTTTCTCGGTCTCGGAAATATTTTGATTGTCGATATACAAATCCGGTGCCGATTTAATCGCTTTGATTTTATCCACAATTTCTTCCTGGTATGAACTATCCAGATCGGTATATTGAGCCAGCCGTCCCCAGTCAGGATTATTGTCAATATTGGAAACATTGACTGCCTCAATTTCAATCGCCCGCGCACGCCCCAAAGTAGCCGGTAACAATATACCCGCTATCATCATCAAATAGACCGCTACTCTCGCTAGTTTCTTTACTTTTATTTTTAGCTGCTTGAGCTTTTTATTCATTTGTTTTTGGTTTTTCTTGCCCCTGTTCTTCAGAAATAATATGGAGTCCCGGTATTTATTTTTTTCATATTATTGTAGCACTAATTAATCAAAAAAGCAAGGCTATTCAGAAATAAAAAAATCACAGCCCGCTAATGGTCGTGAAAACATTGTTGTTATAAGCACAATGGATAATAATGGATGAATTTTAAATTTTAAAATAATTTTAAATGCTTAAATTTTAAAAGTTAAAACGTTTCTACCTTTGTGCCTGTTTTAAAATTTAGACATTTAGAAATTTAAAATTATTTTAAAATTTAAAATTTAAAATTCATCCGTAGCAGCCATTTATAGATTATTTCAAACCATAAACCGTCATCCCCTCTCCCAATTCCTCCTCAATCCGCATCAGTTGGTTGTATTTCTCCACCCTTTCCGAACGGGACAATGAGCCGGTTTTAATATAGCCGGTGCCACAGGCCACCACCAGGTCGGCAATGAATGAATCGCAAGTCTCGCCGGAACGATGAGAAACAACTGCTTTCCAGCCGGCCGCTTGGGCCATTTTGATGGCGTTGACCGTTTCTGTCAAAGTACCGATCTGATTGAGTTTGATCAAAATCGCGTTAGCGCATTTGCCTTCAATCGCTTTTTTTAATCTTTCCGTATTGGTCACCAGAAAATCATCGCCCACATTCATCACTCTTCCACCAAGCACCTCTTCCAGCTTCGGCCAATTATCCCAATCGTTTTGGTCCAATCCATCTTCAATCGACATAATTGGATATTCATCGATCCAGGCTTGGTATTCGGCTATCATCTCTTCGGTTGACAAAGCTTTGCCCTCGCGTTTCATGTCATAAATGCCACTCGCGTAAAATTCGCTGGCCGCCACATCCAACGCCAGCCCCACTTGGTCTTCTGCGCTGTATTCAGACTTTTCAATCGCCTGTACCAAAATATCCAGGGCTTTTTGGTTGGAGGGTAGGGGAGGGGCAAAACCACCTTCGTCGCCAACTGTAGTCGGCCACTGGTTTTTAGCAATTATTTTTTTGAGATTGTGAAAAATTTCCACGCCCATTTGCACTGCTTCATGCAGGCTTTTAGCCCCGTAGGGGACCAACATGTATTCTTGGATATCGGTTGAATTTTCAGCATGCCGTCCACCATTGATCACATTCATCATTGGCACCGGCATAATCCATTTATAATGTTCATAACCAAAAACTTGGGCCAAATAGCGGTACAAAGGTTGATTTGAGCTCAAAGCCGCCGCTCGGGCCGCAGCCATTGATACCGCCAAAATCGCATTGGCTCCCAATTTACCTTTATTTGGTGTCCCATCCAGTCCAATCATTTTTTGATCAATAGCCGCCTGATCGGACACTTCCATATTTTGCAGCGCCACATTAATTTCGTTCTCCACGTGATTGCAGGCTTGAATTACTCCTTTGCCACCAAACGACTTGTCACCATCGCGCAATTCCACCGCCTCGTGTTCGCCCGTCGACGCACCGCTCGGCACCGCCGCCCGCCCCATTACGTCATTTTCCAAAACTACATCCGCCTCCACCGTCGGATTACCGCGACTATCCAAGATTTGCCGCGCCACAATTTTTTTGATTTTAGACATTTTCTTAAATTAAAAATTAAAATATAAGTGATAAATTTAGAATAAAACCGTACAATTATGAGTAGTACTAATTAACCATTTCTCTCATGTCATCCCCGCCTTGAGCGGGGATCTCATCATTAAGTTTTGTTAAACGTCTTATTGATGAGATCCCCGATAACCGGAGCGCTCCGCTTCCGGTCGGGGATGACAGGGGAACGACTAATTAGCACTACTCATTACAATTAAAAATCCAATCCATCCGTATATTCCTTCGTCTTCAGCATATCTTTTAGTTCCTCAATCGCCTCAAACAGCACCGGATTCTTGCCCAGCAAAAAAGCCAGATAAACGCTGGCATAAGTGCCGAGCAAAACAGCGCTGACAATAGATTCTTCGTAAGTTTTACCACCGATTTGCATGGTCGTGACATCAAATTCTTGTTTAGTGAAAGTCTCTTGAATTATCTGCGCCCTCTTCAGATTTCTCGGATGATACAATTCACTACTCAAAACCAGCATTGAAAGAGAATTTTTTAACTCTTTTTTGCATTCCAAGCCCTGCTGTAAATTATGATTCAACTCTGGTATTTCATCATAAAAGGCCACTATCTTTGAATTTTCATTAAATTCTTTTTTCCAGCGGCTGGCCACACTGGCCAGATGCTCCGCTCCAAAAATAATCGGGATGGAATTGGTCAAACTGACCGCTATTTGTTTCGACAAATTATTATCAATATCAATCTCGGCCTGGTTAGCCGCTACTATTTTATCCATCGCCGCCATTGATTTTTCCAATTCCAGCAACCCACTTTTTATTCGGCCCGACTTGATCAGCAATTCCAAAGTTATATAGAAAAACAATCCCCAAGTAGTCCGGGGTGGATAATTTTTTGGCAACTCAAAATAATTCAGATCATATTTCTTCGCCAGTTCAATCAATTTACCCCCCGCCGCCACAATAAAAATCTGGGAACCTCTTTTTTTGGCTTCAACAAAACCACTTAAAGTTTCTTCGGTGTTTCCTGAATAGCTGTATACCAAGGCCAATGTCTTCTCATCCACCCACCCCGGCAATTTATAATCCCGCACAATTTGAATCGGCATTTTGGTGTGTTTCTCCACCAGAAACCTGGCCATGTCCGCCCCAATCGCCGACCCCCCCATCGCGCAGACTACAATTTTATCAAACTCCGCCAGATCATAGGATTGAGCCTGAAACTGCTGCCAGATATCCCGACACATGGACGGCGTCCCCGCCAAAATATCCAAATACCCATCCGGATCCGCCTTCTTGATTTCGGCAATTGCGTTTAAATTAATCATCATATCGATATAATTTATCTAATAATAAAATTACGAATTTTTTAACTCTCCTTTATTTTATCGGAAACAAAAAATATAATAAATAGTAGACGTCGATATTATGTTAATTATTAGAATGATATTGTTTATGAAAATTGCCTTAAGAAAAATCGTTTTGCCTCTATTGATCCTGGCGCTATTTTTATCCGGCTGTGATGTAGCGCCCGGCAATGCCAATATTGCTAACCTTGACCGTCAAATCAAAAAAGTGTCCGACCACATTTACAGCATTAGTGTCGATGGTATCTACGAAAACAGCCAGGTTGATTTGAGTTTATTGGACCAGGCCAAGAGCGCCGCTTTGGTCAGCCAGCAAAATCTAAACAGTCAGTACGAAGTCGGTGAAATTGACCAAGGCACGCAAAACGAAGGAATCGCCAAGTCATTTTCCCTGCTGCATTTTATCTGGATGGAAGAATATGAAGCCGCTTGGGCTTTCAAAAACAGCGATCGCCTGCTCAAATTGCAAAACGAATTTGTTGATTTTGAAAATATGGCAGAAATTGAGCAATGGGCCAAAGAGCGTAATCTCAAAAATCAGGAACTGGTGCTGCAAGATATACTTAGCAAATCCATTCGAGCCGGAAATCTCGCTCAGGAGATTGACCAGAACAATAAAAATCTGGCCCAATTAAAAAGTCAAATTGAGGCCATGACACCGGAGCTGGAACCGGGAGAATACAACGCCAAAGTCAGCGAATACAACAATTTAGTTGATTCCAATCAAAACTCCGTTATTGAATACAACGATATTATTTCGGAGTATTCTCCCGCCATAATTTATCAGTCCTTCCTTGATCTTATCCAAATTGACCTTATTTTTCCCAATCAGACGGAACTAAATTTAAGTCAAAATGAGATCGGCTAAATTTATCATTAAAACAATTTTTTTATGCCTCAAATATCGATCAAAATTCAAGCTGCCTTTTTCGCGTTTCTAATCGCCATCACGGCTTGGGTCATACCGTCGCTTACCATGGCGGCCAATGACACCGCCATTATCTCCGTTTTTACGGCGGACAACTGCAAACACTGTCAGGATCTACAGGCTTTTCTCGACGAACAGCAGGCCACTGATTCAAAGCTGTCAGTCAAGTATTACAATCTTGCCGATGAGTACAATCTTAATCTCTTTGAACAATTTGCCAATAAGTACGATTTGATCAAAGCTACCCCAATTATTTTGATCAACAATGAGGTCCTACAAGGCTTTGAATCCGGTCAAACGACCGGCCAAAGTATTCTAAATATTCTAGCCAAAAATCCTGCCCCCAGTAATTTTGAAGAGTTTATGGCCAATCACGCCACCCTGACCGACAACCAATCCTCCGATGTGTGTCAATTGGACGAACGTTGTGAAAATGAAGAAAATACGTTACTAAATTTACCTTTTATCGGGCAAATCAACCCGGCTGATTATTCCATGCCCATTCTGACCATCATTCTTGGTTTTATTGATGGTTTTAATCCGTGTGCCATGTGGGTATTGATCATGTTTATCACTTTAATTTTGCAGGCTAAAACCAAACGTAAAATGTGGGACATGGTCATTATTTTTCTGGTCGCCGAAGCGGTGATGTATTATCTTATTCTTAATTTCTGGTACAAAACTTGGAACTTTGTTCAACTCGATCAATACATTACTCCGGTCATCGGTTTGATTTCGGTCGGCGCGGCCATCTTTTTTCTCTGGGAATTTTTTACCGCCAAAGGTGAATGCAAAATCATTGACGCCGACACCAAAAAAAAGACTGTTTCTCGCATCCAAGAGCTAGTCAATTCACCGCTAACCATCGGCACTTTCTTCGGCGCCATTATGTTAGCTTTTTCCATCAATATCATTGAATTTGCCTGCTCCATCGGTATTCCCCAGGCCTTCACCAAAATTCTCGATCTCAATCAATATAGTTTTCTCTTCCGCCAGTTCTATATTATTCTCTACACTATTTTCTATATGGCCGACGACGTGATTATTTTCATTATTGCTCTCTATGGCATTCAATATCTTGGCCTAACCACCAAATATTCCCGTTACTGCCAACTTATTGGTGGCTTGCTCATGCTCCTCCTCGGTTATTTTCTGATCTTCAATCCCACCGCCCTGAAATTCTAATAATAACAAATGACAAATTAATAATGAATAATTAACGAGTTGTGTGAATTATACAAATAACTCTTGATTGTCATCCCCGCCTTGAGCGGGGATCTCATCATCAAGACTGTAATAAACGCAATACATATGAGATCCCCGCTCAAGGCGGGGATGACAGGGGGGATAATTAATTCACACAACTCGTTAATTATTCATTATTAATTTGTCATTTGTCATTTCATTCTGTATGCGCCTATATTCAAAATTAAATATCAAGCCCACTGCTCGCCATACCGCCCTGAGCCAAGACGAGGCTGAATATCTTTATCGTTTTATTAAAAGAAAAAAAATTATTCGCACACTGGAAATCGGTCTGGCTTTTGGCTGCTCCACCGCCCACATTATGACCGCCACTCGTCACCTGCACTACGCGATTGATCCCTATCAAAATAGTCATAAATACCAAAATCTCGGCCTAAAAAATTTACAAAAATTAAAGCTGGAACATTTTTTAAAATTTTTTCCCCAGCATTCACAACAAGTACTTCCCCAATTAGTTGATAAACAATTGCAATTTGATCTCATTTTCCATGACGGCAGTCACAAATTTGATGATATTTTCGTTGATTTTTTCTACAGCGATCTTTTATTACCCTTGGAAAAATACATAATTTTTCATGACGCCCCATCTCCCTCCGTCCAAATGCTGGAGAGCTGGATAACAACCAATAAAACCAACTATCAATCCCTCCGCTCAAAATTTGATACCCTGCTCATCTATAAAAAAACCGGCCACGACCGCCGAAAATGGCACGACTTTGCTCCTTTCGGCGCCACCCGCGTCAACCGTATAAGTTTTTAATAATATGTCACTATCAAAACCTAACCAACGTACCTGCATTGGCTGTCAAAAAAAAGCTGACCGTTTGGAATTCTTGCGCCTGGTTTATCGCGGCCAATTAATGATCGACGAGTCCGCACCTTCCCAGACATTGGGTCGGGGGGTCTATCTTTGCCCCCAAGCCTCCTGTTTGGAAAAAGCTATTAGAAAACGCGCCCTCAGTTATCGTTTAAAACAAAAACTCTCCGCTGAAGAAATTGATCAATTCCAAAAAGAATTTGTTAAAAAATTACGAACGTAATCAAAAACATCCCCAGTTTCTTGGAGGATGTTTCTATAAAAATTATCTTCAGTCTTATTTAACCGCCGCCAATATTTTGTCCGCGGTTTTATCGCCAATCCCGTCGACAGCGACCAAGTCTTCCTTGCTTAATTTTTTGATCTGAGCCGCGGTTTTGTAGCCAGCGGCCACTAAGTTGTCAGCAATTTTGGCCGTGATACCGTCAACACTGGTTAAATCATTATCAGTTGTCGCCTTTTTGGTCTCTTTTTTCTCATTAGTATCCTCAGCCTTGACTTCTTTTTCTTCCTTCCCCGCCTTGTCATTGGTTTCAGCTGCTTCCGGTTCAGTGAGAGCTTTTAAACTCAAGCCCAGCCGATGATTGTCGGCCTCAATGGAAATAATTTTGAATTTATGGTGTTCACCCACCTTGACAATCTCGGCTGGATTTACCACCCGCTGACTGGACAGTTCGGAAATATGGACCAGACCGTCGATAGTTTGATCAATCGTGGCAAAAGCGCCAAATGGGGTAATTTTACTAATTTCTCCATCCACAATATCGCCGACGGAATATTTTTGCATCATCTTCACCCACGGATCGGCCAACAAGCGCTTGATAGACAAAGAAATGCGCCCATTATCCAAGCCAATCAACATGGCGGAAACGTTATCACCCACCTTGAGAAAATCATCAATTTTATCGACTCGGCCCCAGGTGATTTCCGAAATATGAATCAAACCTTCCACGCCGTCAAATTTCATAAAAGCACCAAAATCAACAATGCCGCTGATCACACCCGACACACTATCGCCGACCTTGTATGATGCCTCAATTTCTTTTTGTTTGGCGTCGGGCACGGCTTTTTCAGACACAATCAACTTATTGGTTGCTCTTTCAAAGGCAATAATGCGGACCGACAAATCAGTCCCCACAAATTTGGATAGTTTTTCCCGAATTTCTTCTTTGTTGCCCCCTTCCACCCGCGGATAATTTTCCGGTTTCAATTGTGACACCGGCAAAAAGCCACGCACACCGTGGATATCTACCAGTAAACCACCTTTATTGGCTTCGACAATTCGCACTTGAATAGTCTCGCCTGAATCGTATTTTTCTTTTAATTCTTCCCAAGCCTGTTCACGGATCGCTCGTTTCAAAGACAAGACCGCGTAACCATAATCGTTCTCCGGTGCCAGTACATATGTACACAATTCTTCATTGATCTCAATGTTCTTCAAACCTTTCTCTTCCAACAATTCCCGCTTGGGGATAACTCCCAAAGATTTACCGCCAATGTCCAACCAGACTTTGTTTTGCGATAAATCAACCACGCGACCTTTAATCACGTCTCCGGCTTGATAAATTTTGGCTTCCCAAGAAGTGGACTCAAGCAAATCCTTCATTGAATCTTCTTGTGGCTGAATGTTCTTTTCTTCTTCTGTCATAAATTAATGGATAAAATATTTAAACAAATAAAATACTATATAAATGTCATCCCCGCCTTGAGCGGGGATCTCATCATTAAGAATATAACTTATATCTTACTTATGAGATCCCCGCTCAAGGCGGGGATGACAAACTAATTTAATAATTTGCCTCTATTTCTTTCGTTTCGGCATATAATGCTTCTTTTCTTTGTTAACATGAAATTTAGCTTTCTTCATCTTCCATTCATCGCGGTAAAATTTCCAAATGGTGTAGCCCCAATAGATAAAAATAATAATTAAGGCAAAGAGCAGAATCCGGGCGGACAAATACATAATGCCTTCATAGCGGAAAAATATATATAGAAAACCAAGAATCGATACTGTGGCTAACCAATTGAAAAGACGGTCACCCAGCTCATTGTAATACGGTTTCTTCTTGGCGTATATGCCATATACAACTTTTAAATATATGGCCAAAATCAACATCACGCCAAACAAAATCGCCAACGGTACCAAAAAACCAAAATTACCCACCGACGGCCGCGCCGCGAAATAAAAACTTAGATCTTTTAAAACGTTGAAATCAAACATAATAAAAAATTACATATTAACTAAATGCCGAGAGCCAGAGTCGAACTGGCGACACACGGATTTTCAGTCCGTTGCTCTACCAACTGAGCTATCTCGGCCGATCATCAAATCAGCCATGCCTTTACATCAATAATATTATGGCACTTTAGTTTTATGTTTGCAAATAAACCCACTATTCCTTGCTTTTTTTCTCTATTAATGTTACAATGACATGATAAATTTTTATCAACTTATCCTCATTTGACAGCACAATACAATTTGGTAATCTAGAACATAGAGTGATATTTTCCATATATTTTTTCAACAAGGTCGATAAAAAAACAAATCGTTAGAATTTATTTATTTGTTTAATATTTTATTTTAAAAGGCGACAAAATTATGAAACTAAAAAAGTTTTTGTCTTTCCTGTCCGTTGTCGTTTTGATGCTAGTGCTCGTGCCTAGCGCTCAAGCGGCCAACGTTACAGGCCTAAAAGACACCCTATCAAGCAGTGTGCCTTCAGCCGACTCTGATCACACTATTGATTTCACCGCCGCCACCGATGTTCCCGGTGACGGTACTATTGAAGTTACTTTTCCAGCTGGATTTGATCTAACTTCCTTAGTAGTAGCTGATATTGATCTTACTTTAAATGGATTACCTGCCACACTAGTAGCTGGAGCTCCTGGTGCCGGCGAAGTTGGCTACGCTGTTGCTCTTCAAGTTATGACTTTTACTTTTGACACGGCCGTAACACTAGATGCCGGTCAAACTGTAAAAATTGAAATTGGTACTGTTGCCGGTGGTACTAACCAAGTTACTAATTCAACTGCTGGTATTCATACCATGACATTGGAAACAACTGATGGTACCGATCCAATTGATACTGGTGATCTTAAATTAAGCATCAACAATGCGATCAACGTTTCAGCTACCATTCAATCCAGCCTGACTTTTACCATTGCCGGTGTGACCACTGGTTCTGATTGTTTGAACGCTGATGCCCCCGCCGATGACGCGGCTGACGTGACTTCTACTGCCGACAGTATTCCTTTTGGCACGGTTTCGGCTGGTGCTGGCGGTCGTAAGATTGCCTGTCAAACTTTAACAGTTTCTACCAATGCCACTGGTGGATATGTAGTAACTGTTGAACAAGATGACGATCTAACTGCTGGTAACGGCACTGACATTATTGGTAAATTTGAAGATGGTACCTATGGTACGCCCGCGGTTTGGGATACTCCCGACGGTGCTCCTCATAGTCACTTTGGTTTCACTACCAATGATACTACCGCTGCTCCCGATGGTTATGATGGTTTCGCTTCTTATAAATATGCCCAATTTGCGGCTGATGTTACACCCTATGGCATCATGAGAGCCACCGGGCCGGTAAGTGCAGACGCGGCCACCGCTAGCTATTCGATCGAAATCGACTCGCTGCAAGAAGCTGGTGTCTACACCAACACTCTGATGTATATTTGTACTGCTACATTCTAACTCTTAATCGGTCGATGAATTTATTAATTATGTTAAAGGAAGGCAATGAAAACTAAAAATTATTTAATTTCAATTTTTGCCATTTTTGCTACGGTACTTCTATCAGTTGGCGCGACTGCTCCGGCTTTGGCCCAAACCGATGGTACCGCCATCAAGATTTCCCCAGTATTGTTCGATGATCTAACTGCCAATCCTGGCGAACAACTATCTGGTGTGATCTCGGTTAGCAATCCTGGCAATGATACCTTGACTCTTTATCCAGAAGCCCAAAATTTCTTACCCAAAGAAGGTAACGAAGAAGGTGTGCCCGAGACAACTACCGAAGACACACCCTATGCTTTGTCTGATTGGATTACTTTCAATTTGACCAAAGTTGACTTGGCTCCTGGACAAAAAGAAGACGTTAAATTCTTTATCAACATACCCAATGATGCTATCCCTGGTGGTCACTACGGTACTTTGGTATTTACTACCAAAGCCGGTGAAGGTTCACCAGAAAGCACTCAACTTAAAGTTGAAAGTGGTGTTGGCGCTTTAGTTCTACTTCGTGTTAACGGCAATATTGTCGAAAAAGGTGAAGTAGCTGAGTTCTCTAACTCTGGTGTCGTGGGCAGCCCCACTGAACGAAAAGTTGATTTCACTCTTCGTTTCAAAAACACCGGTAACACTCACGTTAAACCAACTGGTACTATCACTATTACCAACTGGTTAGGTAGTGAAGTCGATCAATTTGCTCTTGAAGGCGAAAATGTACTTCCCGGCAGTACCCGCAAAATTGTTACTTCTTGGGACGTAGCCAATCGCACTCTCTATGGTAAATATACCGCCACTTTAGAAGGTACCTATGGCGAAAATGGTGAAACATTCAAGGCCACAACCTCTTTTGGCGACTATCACATCACTACTATCTTAATCATCTTAATTGCCATTTTGCTGATCGTTTTGTTCATCAAGATGTCTTCAAAAAGCTACAAAGAAGAGCTTTCCAAAGAGATTAAAGAAGAAATGAAACAATAAAATCGCTTTGATTTGGGTAGTCAGCAATTATATTTATCCAATTGCTGGCCCCCAAGTTAAAGACCAGTCAAAACAAAAATGAAAAATAAAAAGACCAAAAACGTAGTCCGGGCTATCCTGGCCATTTTTGTCCTCGCCGCCATGTTTTTTAGTTTTGTGGTCAGTTTTACTTATGCCCAAATTTCCTCCAATACCAATGTCTCGGTGGAAGTTAATTCGCTCTACGACGCCATTAAAATCAATTCCGATATCGACGGCACGCCCCCCAGTCAAACGGTGGGCAATATTATCAACATCACCGTTACCATTAGAGGTTTTGGCAATACCCCCCTGGCTGGCCACACGGTTTCTCTCAACGCCGCCGGCCTGCCTGGTGCCATCTTAACCGGCCCCACCCTGCCAACCAACGCCGCTGGTCAAACCACGGCCACTTTAACCTCGGCTTTAGCTGGCGTTATTACCATTACCGGCATTGATACTACCTATCCTGGCAATCCAATTCCGATTGATGATGATTTTGTAGCCACTTTTACTATTGTTGGTGGTACGCCGCCCGCCATTACTATCACTAGCGTCGCCGGCGATACTTCTTCTCCATATCAAGATAATACCGACAATGGTGACACTCAAGTTATCTATTCCACCTCGCCTTTGGCCACTGAATGTCGGTGGGATACGGTTGATACCGATTTTGATTCCATGAATTACACCTGTTCCAGTGTTACCCAATGTGATCTGGGATTAACTGGAGTAGGGGACAAAACAATCTATATGAGATGTACCGATGGGTCAGGCAATCAAGCCACCACTTCCTATGAATTAAATTATGAAATAGTTGGTGAACCTGATGACGGTAATCCACCCAATCCTCCTTTGCCGCCGCCTCCTCCACCTCCTCCGCCGCCGC
>Ga0265297_10002198_pt1 | contig 41085 bp, 34 predicted proteins | sample Munlanlwell13791_FD_192502 | JGI IMG/M metagenome (GOLD analysis project Ga0265297, IMG submission 192502) | Leachate microbial communities from a municipal landfill in Southern Ontario, Canada - Leachate well 137-91 | ecosystem: Engineered > Solid waste > Landfill > Unclassified | place... | reverse complement strand
GATTCTACCTATGTTCCTATATATGAGAGGTTTTTTGCCGGCGGTGCTAATACGGTAAGAGGTTATAAAGAGCGCAGTATCGGACCACGTGACGCGAACACTGGCGATCCTATAGGTGGAGAGGCAATGCTTGTCGGAAACGCTGAACTTACATATCCGGTGTTTAAGAATTTTAAGATCGCGGCTTTTTACGATATAGGAAACGTATGGCACTCTACGGATGATCATATAAAGGTTGATGATTTTAAGTCGGGGGCAGGTTTTGGCGTCAGAGTTAAGACCCCTATAGGCCCTGTAAAGGTTGATTTAGGTTACCCGCTTGATAAGGCGCATCCCGATGACAGACAGAAGGTAAGATTCCATTTCAGCATGACGAGAGGCTTCTAAGGTTTTAAATCATTCCACAAACAAAGAAAAAATAGGAGGAAGATATGCGCAGGATGCAGGTAGTATTTTTGTTTGTTTTTGTTGTTTCGTGTTTGGCCTATCCGAGTGTTGCCCGCGCGGCCGACATAAAAATTGGGTATATTGATGTTGCTGCTGTCTTTGACGGTTATGACAAGACGAAAGAAGAAGACGCCAAGCTTGGCACGAAAAGTCAAGGTAAACAGGCCCAGCGTGACAAGATGGTTGAAAACATAAGGAACATGAAGAACGAAATAGAACTTTTAAATGAAAAGCAGAAAGAAAAAAAACAGGCCCAGATAGATGATGAAATAAGGAAACTGCAGGATTTTGACCGCGAAGGCAAAGCGGAACTCCAGCGCGAGAGAGATGACATGGTAAGGGCGATACTCAAGGATATAGAAGCGGTTGTAAATGATTATGCCGTCCAGAACGGATACACCATGGTTGTTAACAGCAGGGTTCTTGAATACGCGCTCGAGGAATATAATGTCACCAAGGAAGTGCTTAACCTGCTTAATTCGAAACATAGAAGAAGCGCGGTTAGATGAAAAAAAGCCTTAAAGAAATAGCCGTTTTAATTAACGGTGAATTGGTTGGAGACGGGGACACGCAAATAAGCAGTGTTAACGGCATCAGAGAGGCGCAGGAAGGCGATATCACATTCCTGGCTAATTCTTTATACGGGCCGTTGTTGGCAAAAACAAATGCCTCCGCGGTTATTACATCAAGAGAGATAGCTCAATCGGCAAAACCCATTATAAGGACGGATGACCCATCACTGGCGTTTACTAAGGTCATATCATTGTTCCGAGATACTTATGATAAAGGCCCGCCGGCCGGCATAGATAAACTGGCTTTCATCGGCAAAGGCGCTAAAATAGGCAAGGGCGTCTCTATAGCGGCCTTTGCGGTCGTAGAGTTCGGTGCCGAGATTGGGGATAACGCTGTTATCTACCCGCATGTATATATCGGCCATAACGCGAGAATAGGCAAAGACGCGAAACTATACCCGGGTGTTGTAGTAAGAGAAGACTGCGTAATTGGAGAAAGGGTTATAATCCATAGCAATAGTGTGATAGGTTCGGACGGGTTCGGTTATGTGAAGATAAACGGTGTCCATCAAAAGATACCGCAGACAGGCATTGTCCTGATATGCGATGATGTTGAGATTGGTTCCAATGTGTCTATCGACAGGGCGCGGTTTGGAAAAACCGTTATCGGAAAAGGGACAAAAATAGATAATCTTGTTCAGATAGCGCATAATGTGCTTGTTGGGGACAATGCGATAATAGTATCCCAAGCGGGGATTTCAGGTAGCGCGCGCGTGGGGAATAATGTTATATTGGCGGGGCAGTCGGGTGTCGTGGGGCATGTAGAGATAGGTGATAATGCCATAGTCGCCGCGCAGGCCGGTGTTACAAAATCAGTGCCTTCAAATACTGTTGTGCTTGGTTCGCCAGCCAATAATATATCAGAACAAAAACGGATATTCGCCTGCCTGCATAAATTACCGGAATTATTCAAGGCCGTCAGAGAAATAAAAGACAGGCTCTGATTTTAATACAAAAAAGAGGTAAAAGACGTGGCTTTCCAGAGGACTATAGCAAATACCAACAGGATCGAAGGTGTTGGGATACATACGGGTAAATTGATTAAATTATTATTAAAGCCGGCATTGCCGGGCCGCGGGATAAGATTTGTCAGGACGGATTTGGCCGGCAGACCTATTGTCCCCGCCTTGCTTTCCAGCATATCGATTGCCGAAAACAACCGCCGCAGGACATCAATAGGAGAAGGCGAGGCGCAGATACATACGGTAGAACATCTCTTAGCCACCCTGTCAGGGCTCGGTATCGATAATATGGAGATCGAGATCAATGGACCGGAATTACCGGGGCTTGACGGTAGTGCCGCCGGCTTTGTAAAGGCCATAAAAGATGCCGGTATCAAAGAGCAGGACGCGGTCCGTAATGAGTTGGGTGTAAGGCAGCCCCTTAAGGTTGAGGATAGTGATTCCATGCTGTTGATCCTGCCCGATGTGAATTTCAGGATATCATATACACTGGATTATCCTACGACTAATTTTAAAACCCAATATGGCCATTTCCTGATAACCCAGGATGTGTATGAAAATGATATTGCCTCAAGCAGGACATTCTGCCTGCAGGAAGAGGTGGAGACCCTGCGTGGTTTAGGTTACGGAAAAGGCGCTTCCCTGGAGAATACCGTTGTGGTAGGAAGAGACGGGATAGTGTCGGGGAAGCTTCGTTTTGATGATGAATTCCTGCGGCATAAGGTATTAGACTTGATAGGTGATATGTATCTGCTTGGTTGCCGGATAAGAGGCCATATCATCGCCATAAAGAGCGGCCACAGGTTAAATATTGAATTGCTGCGCGCTATTGCTAAGCATGCTGAGTTTTTTTCCCCAGTGGCGCGAACAGATGGCCTTGTCTCGAAGGGGATCCTGGACCAGGAAGATATCAAAGCGATCCTCCCGCATAGGTATCCTTTTCTTATGGTTGACAGGATAATTGAATTAAAAGACTTGTCTGCGGTTGGTGTTAAAAAATTGACTACGAATGATTATTTCTTCGCGGGTCATTTTCCCGGTAATCCTGTTATGCCAGGCGTTCTCATGCTGGAGGCTATGGCCCAGGTGGGCGGGGTCATCCTGCTTAGCCGTCCGGAGAATCACGGTAAGACCGCGTATTTTATGTTTATTAATAATGCCAAGTTCAGGCGCATAGTGCGTCCCGGGGATGAGCTGCGTTTAGAGGTGGATGTCATAAAATATAAGACAAGGACAGGCCAGGTGCGCGGCAAGGCTTTAGTTAACGGTAATCTTGCCGCCGAGGCAGATCTTAATTTTGCTTTTGGAAATGAATGATAGGCAGAGCAAGCGGATGAATATACATAACACCGCCATAGTCAGTAAAGACGCGAAAATCGGCGAGGGGGTTTCGATAGGCCCTTATACGGTAGTTAATGGCAATACCGATATAGGGGCGGGTACCTCCATTGGCGCGCATTGTGTTATTGATGAATTTACAACTATTGGCAGGAATTGTCAGGTATTTTCTGGGGCCGTAATCGGCAGTATCACGCAGGATAAAAAATTTGTCAATAAGAAAAGCTTTTTGACGCTCGGAGATAACAATGTAATAAGGGAATACGCCACTATCAACAGGGGCACCGGTGAGGATAGCAAGACATCGATAGGGAACAATTGCCTGTTAATGGCTTATAGCCATATCGCCCATGATTGTGTTATAGGGGATAATGTTATTATCGCAAATTGCGGGACATTGGCGGGACATGTACGGCTGGATAATGGCGCAATGATAGGCGGTCTGGCCGCGGCCCATCAATTTGTGCGTATAGGCACAATGGCTATTATTGGCGGTTGTTCGAAGGCTGTGCAGGATATCGTGCCTTACGCCATGGCGGATGGCCACCCGGCAAAGATCTACACCGTAAATACTGTTGGGTTAAAACGGGCGGGCTTTAGCAGAGAATCAATATCCTGTTTGAAACGGGCCTTTAAAATCATTTTTTCAATGGGTCTTAACACAAAAAATGCCCTGACAAGGATCAATGAACAGCTCGCGCCGACAAACGAAATTACCATTCTTTTGAATTTTATCAAGGATTCCGAGAGAGGCATTTCTAAATAAGCAAAATGATTAATCCGCGCAAGATTGCTATTATCGCGGGCAGTGGTAAATTCCCTTTGCTCGCCGCCAAGTCCGCCAAATCCAACAACCTGAAGGTAATTACGCTATCTATCATATCCTGTGCCGATAAAGGAATAGAGGCCTTGAGCGATAAAAATTATTGGATAGAATTAGGCCAAGGCCAACGTCTGTTGGATATCATGAAGCAGGAGTCCGTTACGCACGCCATTATGGCCGGCAAGGTGAATAAATCTGTCATTATAAGGCAGGGCATCAAGCTTGACCGAGAGGCAAGGGCTATCCTGTCAAGGGTCAGGGATAAAAAGGATGATACCATATTATCGGCTGTAACCGGAAGACTCAAGGAGGCTGGTATCGAATTCCTGGATTCAACAGTTTTTTTAAAAGGTTTTATGTCTGGAAAAGGTGTATTAACCAAAAAGGCCCCCGACAAGAGGTGCTTGCAGGATATAAAATTTGGTTTTCCCATAGCCAAAGAAATGGGCTCTTTGGATATTGGTCAATCGGTTATTGTCAAAGACAAGTCGGTGATCGCGGTTGAGGCAATAGAAGGGACCGATGAAGCCATTAAAAGGGCCGGTCAACTTGCAGGCAGGGGAGGTGTTGTCATAAAGGTGTCAAAACCAAACCAGGATATGAGATTTGACGTGCCTGTTGTAGGCCTCAAAACCGTCGATGCTATGAGGCTCTCCGGCGCTTCAGTGCTTGCCATGGAGGCGGGCAAGGTCCTTATGCTGGAAAAGGCAGATATGATACAGGCCGCGAACAAGATAAAATTATCCATAGTGGGCGTATGAATATGAAGGATTTATCTATCATACCAGGCGCTGTTCGTAAAAAGCTTATTGGTTTTATTCGTTCAACATGTGCTGTTAAAGGTTTTACCAAGGTTGTATTAGGTATTTCCGGAGGGCTCGATTCCTCTGTCGTGGCATCTCTATCGGTTTTGGCATTGGGAAATAACAATGTGCTTGGAGTTATCATGCCCTATGGAGCGCATTCCGCTAAATCGGCTCAGGCCGCGAAAAGGTTTGCGGCAGGGCTTAGGATAAAGACCCTGACTATAGATATAAAGCCCATGCTGGACGCCTATTTTAGAACGGATATAACCGCGGATAATTTAAGGCGAGGAAATAAAATGGCCAGAGAAAGGATGTCGATACTCTTCGATCTCTCTCATAAAAACAAGGCCCTTGTTATCGGCACCTCAAACAGGACGGAGATCCTGGTAGGGTATGGCACCATATATGGCGACTGCGCTTATGCCCTAAATCCTATTTCTTGTCTTTACAAGACCCAACTTAGATGTCTTGCCTCGTATCTGGGTATCCCGTCTTTTATATTAAAAAAAGCGCCAAGCGCCGATCTATGGCCGGGCCAGACGGATGAGGGCGAGATGGGTTATGCCTATAGGGATATTGATAGGTTGTTGTTTTGCATGATGGATAAAAAGATGAACAATAGACAACTTTTTCTGGAGGGGTTTGATAAAGATTTTATACATTATATAAGAGATCGCGTAAAGAACAACAAGTTCAAGTCTCAGTTACCTATAATGGCAAAGCTGTGATTAGCAGCCCTCCGATGGCCTGATATTTCTTAACAAGATTTGTTATCGATAAAGTCCGCAATTTCCTGCGCGGCACGCCTGCCGGCGCCCGGCGAACCAAGTGTTTTTTTCACCTCCAAAAATTCTTTTTTGATATTACAAGACAGGGCTTTGTCGGTGATGATTTTTTGGATATAACAACAAATCTCTTCAGGCCTTGCGTTATATTGCAGGAATTCTTGGAGATCTTTTTACCGGCTACAATATTTACAAGACCGATAAAAGGCAGTTGTATCACGTTTTTTGTGAGTATATATGTAAGGAAATTAGTCTTATAAATTATCGCCATTGGTATCCCCATCAACGCTGTTTCCAGGGTAGCTGTCCCCGAAGCTACCATAGCGCAATCGCAGATATTCAGTGCATTATAAATATTATTGCGTAATATATGGACCTTTATGCCCGACGCTGATATCATACCTTCGATTTCAGAAGTGCATATCGTTGCCGCCAGAGGCAATATGAAGTTAATGCTGCCGCCCGATGTTTTAAGCAGCAGAGCGGCTGCCTTGAGCATAACCGGCAGGATATTTTTTATTTCCGCTTTTCTGGAACCCGGAAGTATGCCAATGACCTCGTCACTTTCTTTTATTCCTAAGCTTTGTTTGAATGCCTTAGGGTCCGTATCTGCCTTGGCTAGTTCTACCAAGGGATGGCCTACAAATTTCGTGTTTATGCCGTAACGCTTATATAGATCTTCTTCAAATTTAAAGAAAACGATAATCTTGTCCACGAGGCTGCGTATGGTTTTGATACGCCACAGGCCCCATGCCCAAACCTGCGGGCTTATATAATAAATTACTGGCACACCCATGCCTTTTAGGACCTTGGCCACCCGCAAATTGAACTCGGCGTAATCTAAAAGTATGGCATAATCAGGACGCTGTTTTTTTATCTGCCTGATGAGGCAATTAAACACATTTCTTAGTTTGAGATACCCTCTTAACAGCCCCCCCGGACCTATAAATGCCAGATGCGTAATCCTGTGAAGCAATTCCGCGCCTGCCGCCTCCATCTCGGCGCCGCCTAAGCCGTGGAATTTAATGTCTTTTCGGATGGATAGTATATCTTTTATAAGGTTCGCGGCATGCCTGTCACTTGATGCCTCACCAGCTATTATCAGAATATTTTTCATCAGGATATTTTTTTTAGTATTTCGAGGGCAACGGTGAGCGCCTGTTTTCCTTCTCTGCCGGAGGCGAGCGGTTTTTCCCCTGTCCGGACGCAGTTTAAGAACGCAGACAACTCTTTTCGCAGGGGGTTTTCTTTTTTTATGTCTATTTGTTCGGACACGATCCCGGCTAATTTTTTGGTATAGATAGCGGCTTCCTGGCGGATATAATCAAGTGATATGTAGGCGTTAGGCTGGAACAGCCGGATCTTGCGCATTGCCTTTTCCGTGACCCGGCTCGCGGTTATATTGCAAACCGCGCCGTTTTCAAACACGATACGAGCGTTTGCTATGTCCTCATGGCGGGTGAGGACCTTCACTCCGACAGCGTCAATTGTCTTTATGGGTGATTTTATAAGCCAAAGCAATATATCAATGTCGTGTATCATCAGGTCAAGGACTACTCCTATATCTTTAACCCTTGGGGAAAACGGCCCAAGCCTGTGGCATTCGGCGAACTTTATATCGCCTTTGATTTTTAATATAGCCTCTATGGCGGCATTAAACCTTTCGACGTGTCCAACGGCCAATGTCAGGTTTTTGGATTCGGCTTTTTTCAGAAGTTCATCCGCTTCTTCAACAGTCTGGGTTATGGGTTTTTCGACCAGCAGGTGAGTGTCCGAGTTCAAGAAATCCCGGGCTATACGGTGATGGTCCTGTGTTGGGACAACAATGCTCGCGGCATCGGCGACGCCAAGTAGCTGGCGGTAGTCCTCATAGCCCCTTACGCCTAAATCGTTTTCAACCTGTTTAAGCCTGTCCCGGTTATTATCACAGACACCTATTAATTCAATACCATCAAGTCCGGAATAAATCTTCGCGTGTACAGCGCCAAGAGAGCCTACTCCGATGACCGCCACCTTTATTTTTTTCATGCTGCATTTCCCTGATTTTTATTATTATACCATGCCATCCGAGCGTAGGTCAATTCAAATGCAAGTTGAATGGATAAGGGGTGAAAAAACTCGTATTCGGCGATTGGAATCAATGGAATGCGTGCTTGAACGAAGAGAATGCCTGGAGGGTGAGTCAAATCGTCCTTCTTTTGTATTCGGAGATGCCCTACCTCATCCAAGCACTCTCATTTAAATTATACCTGAAAAAATCTGAAAGTCAATCTGTCCGGGGCAAAAAGTTCAAGGTTTTTATATTGTATGCGTAGGATCATTACCGCTAAGATAAATTTATTACCGTGTGCTTTAATAACTATAAATGACTTTGTGTTTAACTTTACTGCAGCATGAGTTACAATTCACTTTGACGCCATTAAAGAGTCTTTCTTCTTGCAATTGTGAGTGATATTTGGTATAATCATATAAATAGTTCGTTGCTCATTAAGAACAGGGAATCAAGTTTCTTAAAATCCGAACTAACTTTAGGATTTTCGCAAACCATTAAAATTTGTTGGATTGCGTAAAAGTTGTATTTTTGCCTTAAAGTGCTTAGTTCGGATTTTGGTTTTAAAACACTACGATAAGCGGCAGGCGGGAAGTTTGTTTTTTATGTGGAAAAGAGGCAAGCTATAAGCAGTTGCATCAATTGCTCCTGATCAACAATGGTATAATAAATGGGGTCAGGTCAATCAAACTTTCTGGTTTTTGGTTCCTGCTATGCCGGGTTAAGATGCCAGCCATTGTTTTTAAAAAATGAAAATTAGTTCATGGCATAGCAAAGTCTGATTAAAAAGGAGTCGAAATGGACTTAAAAATTTTAAATCAAACATTCTTCGGTAACAGTCTTTGGGATTATTTCACCGCTTTAGTTATATTATCTTTGAGTTTGGTGTTTGTCAGAGTGGTTGTCCGTATGATTATCAGGCGCCTTAAAAAAATTGCCAAAAAAACTACTATGGCAATTAATGACTTGTTTGTAACGGTTACCGAGCGGATTATTTTGCCCGTTTTATATATTAGTTGTTTTTATATAAGCATAAAAACCTTAAAATTGTCTTCAGGGTTAAGCGGGGTAATTAGCGTTATAGAGCTGGCCATAATTACTTTTTTTGCCGCGCGTGTGATTATTTTGATATTAGGCTGCAGTTTGAATGTGTATTTAACTAAAAAGCAAGAAGACCCTGCGTTATCGCGTAGTCTTGATGGGGCGTTGAATGTGGCGAAATTTTTAATATGGGCCCTCGCGTTGATAATTTTCTTAGATAATATCGGATTCAAGGTTGCTACAATGATTGCTGGCTTGGGTATTGGAGGTATCGCTATTGCGGTAGCCGCGCAGGCCCTACTTAAGGATTTTTTTAGCTATTTCTCAATAGTTTTTGATCGGCCCTTTAAGCTGGGCGATTTTATAGTTATTGGTGATTTTATGGGTACAGTTGAATACATCGGGATTAAAACTACCCGTCTGCGCAGTCTAGGCGGGGAGCAGGTGATATTTTCCAATACTGATCTTACTGATTCGCGCGTGCGTAATTATAAACGTATGGAGAAGAGACGCGTTGTATTCAGTTTAGGCGTGACGTATCAGACCCATCTTAGCCAATTGAAGGCAATCCCAAAGATTATTGAGAAAGTTATTAAAGATACCAAGGACGCGGCTTTTGACCGGGCCCATTTCTTTAGTTACAGAGATTTTAGTCTCGTATTTGAGGTTGTGTATTTTGTTTTAAGTGCTGATTACAACAAGTATATGGATATACAGCAAGAGATTAATTTCGCGATCAAGGAAGAATTTGAAAAACGTAATATAGATTTTGCCTATCCTACGCAGATGTTGTATTTGAACAAAACATAAGACTATTATTAAACTTATTTGTTAAAAGATAGTCAAGCTGGTATCCGCATTAAGTCTATCCTTTAGCTTAATCCATTTTATCAGGCTTAAAAATTGGGCAGAGAGACAAGGCAATGAAAAAAGTACTTTTTATTTCTTTTGAGTATCCAACAGGCAGGTCTTATTGCGGAGGCGTCGGCCAGATAGTTAAGCAGAGCAGGAACGCGCTTTTGGATTTAGGTTATGAAGCATATGTTTTAATCAGCGCGGGATTTACCAGAAGACAGCCGGTGAAGTTATTGTTTCCGGACGGCTCAATTAAAAGTTTCATGAGTCTGAATAAATTTTTAAAAGAATACGATTGGTATAAGTTTAATTATGTTATTCACCATTTTATTAATTGGGCAAAAGAGTTGAAAGTGGTAAAAAAACGTAAGGGCAGGCGGCCGCAGATTATATATCATTTTCACAGCATATTAAGAAGAGAAAAGGAATCGGGGTTTCGCCTGCTAAACAGCTTTCTTCGCGGTCAGGAGAGGATGATAGAGCTTGCGGATAAGATAATTTGCCCTTCGGCCTATGAATACGAGAATTTTGCCCGCTATTTTCCCGCGTTTTTAGAGAAGGTAGTATTGATAGAAAACACAATAGAACGGTTTTCTTTCAAGAAAAAAATGTTAGAGCAAATAAAAAGTGAACACAATATCGTCAAGGGTGACGTTGTTTCGCTTTACGTGGGGAGACTGGAGAGAATTAAAGGTGCTCATATCGTATTGGATCGAGTACCCCGGATCTTAGAAAAAAATAGAAATCTTAAGTTATTTTTTGTAGGGAGATGGCTTGAGCCGGATCTTTACCGTAAGCTTTTGAGAGTATGCAGAAAATTTCCCCGTCAATTTTTCTACAAAAGATTTCTGAATAAAAGTGAGCTATTTCAGTATTATTATCTTAGCGACATTTATATTAATAGCTCTTTGAGTGAATCATTTTCTTTGAGTACCCACGAAAGCGCGCTTTGTAACACGGCTCTTCTTTTAAACCGCTTACCGGTATTGGAAAGGTTTAAAGACGCGGCATTATTTTTTGATGTCAACAAAGATGATTTTACTCGTAAATATGAGATTTTAATCAAGGATAGCCGGTTGAGAAGCAGGCTTGCAAAAAGGGCATTTGCGGTTGCGGTAAAGTTTGTTAAAAATGCGCGGCTTAAAGAAAATTTTATGAATCTTCTTGCAAGAAATAGATAATTTTACACCGGTAACGGTTTATGGTGGAGTTTTAGAAATAAGAACGGGAAAGCTTGTAATGCTGTATGTACAAAAAACATAAAAATGAAAAGACGTATCAAAGAACAAAGTATTATTTTTTATAGTGTTGTGAAATGGGTATTCCTTTCTGTCGCGGTGGGATGTATAGTTGGGGTATCTACCGCTATATTCTTAAAGGCTTTAAATTGGTCATCCGGCGCGGCCGCTTCGCACCGGTATTATTTTATTCTTCTGCCTTTCGCGCTATTTCTTAGCGCCATTATCATAAAATTCCTTGCCCCTAATGCCGAAGGGCATGGCACGGAGAAAGTTATTGAAGCCATCCATAAGAGTGATGGTATTATCAAGGCCGCTGTTGTGCCGGTGAAACTGGTTGCGACTATTATCACGATCGCCTTTGGCGGTTCTGCCGGTAAAGAAGGGCCCTGCGCTCAAATCGGCGCCGGTATTGCTTCCACGTTTGCCAGATTATTTCGTTTTGACACACATGACCGCAAGAAACTGGTTATTTGCGGCATAAGCGCCGGGTTTGCTTCTGTCTTTGGTACACCGATAGCGGGAGCGATTTTTGGAGTAGAAGTTCTTTTTGTGGGTACTATTCTTTATGATGTTTTATTACCGTCTTTTATAGCCGGGGTTATTAGTTATAATGTCTCCTCGGCGCTTGGCATCCGCTATTTTCATCATTCGTTGGAAGCGCCGCTTAATTTTTCAGCTGTATTCTTCTACCAAATTCTCCTTGCGGGAATATTCTTTGGGCTGTGTTCTTTCTTTTTGATTGAGATTCTGAATCTTGGCAAAAAGGTTTCCGAAAGGATAAAAATTTGGAAACCGCTTAAAGGTTTCTTGGGCGGATCGGTTTTGATTATTGTCGCTTTGCTATTTTCTACCGATTATTTGGGGCTGGGGTTCAATACTATAGAAGCGTCTTTAAATGGGCAGTTACTTCCTTGGTATGCGTTCATCCTTAAGTCATTTACTACCAGTATGACGCTTAATTTTGGTGGTAGCGGTGGGATAGTAACGCCTATATTTTTTGTTGGTTCCAGCGCCGGCAATATCTTTGCTCAAGTATTATGTTTGGATATTATTCTTTTTTCCGCTTTGGGGTTTGTAGGGCTTCTGGCCGGTGCCGCCAATACGCCTATTGCCGCAAGTATTATGGCGATTGAGCTTTTCGGCCCTCAAATAGCGCCGTATGCGGCTTTGGTGTGCGTGATTAGTTTTCTTATGACAGGTCACAGGAGCGTTTATCCGTCGCAAATTCTGGCGTTTAAGAAATCAAAATTAATTGATATTGATCTTGGTGAAGAGATAGACAGGTCTAAGCCGAAATTTTAGTGAAACTATGATCGATGGGTTCGCCACTAACTGCCTCAACGGGCTGATAACTTCTACGAAACACAAAAGAAGGGGTATTAGTCTATGTTGAGGTTTTTTTATTGAGGTAGGCGGTTTTGATATAAGACTTTTTTGTTCGTCGGACTTAGTCTACCAATTTTGAATGGGGTTTTACCGAAGAATGTTTTAAGCAGGGATTGGGTTTCGGTCGTTTTCATAATAGAAATAAAATTGTCCGTCAGTTTTACAATAATGATTATGAATTGATATTCCCGGGCCCGAGTGACACTAAAGTGACTGCCCGCAGCGCCGGTATGTTCTTGCGGATGTACGTATTTTCTTGCGCTTAGAGAGTCGTGTGCAATTACGCCTTGAGTCAAACGTAATGAGCTGATTTGGGCAATTAGCCAAAACCGGGAAAGCAGGGGCTGATTATAAAATAAAGTCCCACAAGTTATTTCATTTGCGGGGTGTTTAAATTTTTGATTAGAGGAAGGTGTGGTAAAATAAGATGTATGAAAACAAGACATAAGATAATTATGGGTGATTTAAGAAAATGGAGATGCTATCAAATAATAGTGTCCAGCTGAATAAAATTTGTGGAGAATCCGCTTATGTTTAAAATGGTGTTGAATATTGGCTTTCCCGGGATATCCAAGAGCTATCGAATTATACCGATTGGCGTAATGCCCCGCCGGCTGTAAGAAAAAAAAGAGAAAGAAATAAAAGAAGAAAATCGCGCAAGAATTCAGGACAAAACTCAAACCAGTATCTCTGAAATTTCAGGGAATACGCCTCGATCCAAGGCAATATAAAAATGCAACCATTGATAAATAATAAGTTATGTCAAATCAGATATATCTTGGAAATGCGCGCTGTGCTTAAGCCAGACTGACAGAAGACGCCTCAATTTTTAATTAGGTCTTATGAGTGCGCCCTTTTTAAATAGTTAATATAAGGACGCAATGCTATAATATGAACTACCGGAAGACGCCAAATATGAAAGGCCGTTTTTTGAAAGATTCTTTAGAGTATGTTCAAAGTATGCTTGATACTGTTCACAAGGTTTTGTTGATTTTGATTTGAGCTTGCGGGTAATATCAGCTAACTGTTCTTTTTATCAGATCTTTAAAGTAAATCCTGGAGAAACTGAAGGATGGTATATATATGATTTGGGTAACCGATAATGGAATATCCCCAGGCTTCGCGAGTTATTGAGTGAAATTCTTACCAAGAAATCTGCAATTGATGGTTATGGGTTGAGCATGAATTTCCTGTTATTGGGAAGAAAATGATGCTTTTGAACGCAGAATATATAAAGACGCTAATCAGACAGGAATGATTCTGCTTGCCATTGAGGATATTGCAAAGCGTAAGGAGATAAAAACAGCTTTGCAGGAAAACGGAAAGCGCTTTAAATGTATAAGTTTTCATGATAGTTTGACGGGTTTTTATAATAGAGTGTATTTCGCGGAAGAAATGATACGTTTGGGTAAAGATATTGTACACTTGAGGCCTATAAGTATTATTTCAATAAATATTGATGGATTAAAATTAATAAATGATATATTTAGGCATAATGCTGGAGATGAGTTTTTAATTAGGGCAGCTAAAATTATATCCGCGCCTTTTAGAAGGATAGATATAGCAGCAATGATGTCTAACAAAATGAATCTTTCCGATGATGAAATGAGAAATCTCACCCTTTTAGCTAAGATCTATGATCTGGGCAAGGCCGGTACGCCCCGGACGCAATATTGTTTAAACCGCAAAAACTATCTGAAGAAGAATATGAAAAAATGAAAGAACACGCGCGGATTGGTCATAAGATAGCAAGCCGTTCCAAGGAGTTGTTTTATATATCTAATCTTATTCTCCACCATAATGAATTTTGGGATGGAAACGGTTATCCGGATGGGGGCAAAGGCGAAGGGATTCCTTTGGAGTACAGAATATCTTCAATAATGGATGCCTATGATGCCGCGACAAGCAACAGGCCATACCGCAATAAAATAAGCGGGAAAAGAAGCAATAGAAGAATTAAAAAAAATTCAAGAGCACAGTTTGAACCACGACTTATAGATAAATTTGTTAAACTCGTTGAAGAGTAATTAATAACGAAAGTTTGTTATATTATCGCGGCTATGGCTTAGTATTAAAAAACTATCAACGTATTGATGCAAGGAAAAAAGATGATGAATGAATTTGAAAAACCCATGGCCGATAAACCTGGCAGCATATATGATTATGCCGCGTTTTTTAATAAAGAACTGGGAGTAGAAATTGAACGCGCGAAGAGATATAGAAGGCCCTTATCCTTGTTTTTCTTCTCTGTAGAGGATATCAATAGCAATAAACAAAAAGCATCTAATTTAGCGTTACGAGAAGTAGGCGAAGCTGTACAAAATTGTGTCAGGATTACAGATAGGGTATATCGTTATGGGAAAAAAGAATTTATATGTATCTTGCCTGAGACAGATCTGAAATCTGCCGCTATAGTGGCCAGAAGATTTAGGGAAAAAATTGATTTTGGCCCAATTCATAATTTGACGGAGGAAAAAGATTTTAGCTTTAAAATAAAAGCGAGAATAATCCAATATACAACCGGGGATATCCAGTCGTTTATTGATGTATCGGACAAAATTCCATATGAAATAATACAAATAGGTAAAAAATCAGCCTGTTTAGTTAACAGCAATAAACAACACGAACAAAAATCCAAAATAGTAAAGAAAAATAAAGGTAGGCTGATTATTAAAGGGTTTCCATTATCTTCCGGATTCGCGGTTGGGAAGGCATTTATATACAAGGATATTCTCGTCCGCGACATTTTAACATATGGTATTCAAGAACGGGATATAAAAAAGGAATTTCAAAGAATAGAAAATGCTATTGTGCATGCGTCAAAAGATCTTCAGAAGATGCAAAACATCATGAAGTCAGATATCGATAAGAAACATGCGGATATTTTTGTAGCCCACGGTGAAATGCTTAAAGATAAACAGCTTTTGGGCGATTTAAGAGTTGAATTAGAGAGAGAGCTTGTTGGCGCAGAGCATGTCGTAAAAAACGTTTTTAACAAATGGTCTAAAATGTTTAAGGTGTCCGACTCGGATTTCATAAAAAGTAAATCAGATGATATGGATGATTTAAGCAGGAGATTAATGAGGATACTTTTGGGTTACGAAATGAGTATTTTGGAGACCTTGCCCCTTCATAGCGTTGTCGTGGCGAAAAAGCTTTTACCCTCAGATACCGTGCACATAAAAACAAAAAGTGTAAATGGGTTTGTTGTTAAAGAGGGTAGTATTAATTCGCATAGCGCTATTTTGGCCCGGGCTTTTGGAGTTCCAGCTATATCAAAGATAAATAAGCCAATTGAATTAATTAATAACGATGATGAGCTTATATTAGACGGTGAGAAAGGAATCGCGATAGTCCGCCCTAACAAAAAGGATAAGGCCGAATATAAAAATAAAATTGATAAAGCAACCAGAAAAGAAGTTGAGGCTGCCGCCAAGGCTAAGAAGCCCGCAAAGACATTAGACGGTACGTTGATAAAAGTTTATTCCAACGCTTCTTCAAAAGAAGAATTTCATATGGCAGCGGCAAACGGATGTGATGGAATAGGAATGTTCAGGATTGAAAGGATTTACCTGGCGAGCAAAAAATTGCCAGATGAAAATTATCTTATTGAGAGTTTTGAAAACATACTCACGAAAGTCAAGAAAAAGGAAATAAACATTAGATTGCTGGATATTGGTGGCGATAAAAAATTGCCTTATTTGGCGCTTGAAGACGAATTAAATCCAGCTTTAGGCTTAAGGGGTGTTCGCGTTCTGCTTGAGTATAAAAATCTGCTTAAAACCCAAGTAAGGGCGATAATAAAGCTGAGCAAAAAATATAAATTGAGTATTCTCATCCCTATGATTACATTTCCAAAGGAAGTTAAAGAGGTAAGAAGCATCATAAGAAACTGCATTATTGGATTAGGCAAAGAATACGCCGTTTTGATTGATAACATCAAAGTTGGAGCTATGATTGAAACACCGGCAGCGGTGTCTAGTATAAAAGAAATAGCCGAACTTTCAGATTTCATAAGCATAGGAACAAATGATTTAGCGCAGTATCTAATGGCTGTAGGAAGAGAGAATGCCTATGCCTCTGAATATTATGAAGAAGGCCAAGAGATATTGCTTAATACCATAAAGAATGTTGTTGATGTTTCAAGGCAAATGAAAGTTGAATGCAGCATTTGCGGAGAGATTGCTGGGGATGTGAAATGGACACAGAAATTATTAAACATAGGGATCCGGCGGCTTAGCGTTGCGCCTTCTTCAATCCCAATTATAAAAGAGAAAATCCGAACCATAAAAATTGAAAAGATAAAGTGACAATTATGTTTGATTCTTCTAAAAAAAGATACCGATTAAGGATTGTAAGCCCAGCATATCCGGCATTAAATATTTATTCATATAACGCAAGGAGAACCACGCCGTTGGGCCCTGTATGCGTAGGCAGCGCGGTAAATGAAATGGAAAGTTGGGATGTTGAAATTATTGATGAGAACAACCTGCGTTGGTATGGCCCTAAGGCCGATATAAAAGGCGCAGATCATCAATTTTTACAACGATTAAGACCTGCAGATATTGTCGGGCTTTACGGGGGGTTAACCAGCACCATTCCCAGGCTTTATGAAATAGCTAATTTTTATAAAGAAAAAGGTATCGTAACTATCGCTGGGGGGCAGCATTTCGTGGATGAAAATATAAAAGAGGCTTTATCATCCGGTATCGATTATGTAGTTATTGGCGAAGGCGAAGAGACTATAAAGGAGCTCCTGCAGGCTTTAGTGGAAGAAAGGAATATAAGCAGTGTAAATGGTATTGCATTCATGAAAGATGGAGAGGTTGTCTATACGCAATCAAGAAAACCAATAACCGATTTTGATAAACTGCCTTTACCTGATTTTTCCCTGGTGCGCTATGCCCATATCCAGGTGTATCAAGTTGAGAGGATCCGTGGTTGCGGTATGGATTGCGAGTTCTGTACCGTTAAGGGTAAACCCCGATTTGCCTCTCCCGAAAGATTACTTGAACGCATCAGTTTTCTTTTGGAGACAAAAGATGCTAGGAAATTTTTTGTCGTTGATGACCTTTTTGGCCAGCAACGAGAGGAAACCATAAGGTTCTGTAACATGCTTAGAGACTATCAAAGAGATATTGGCAGGAGATTAGATTTGGGTGTGCAGATAAGATTGGACAAGGCAAAAGATCCCGAGCTTCTTTCCGCCATGCGTCAAGCAGGTATCAATTTTGTAGCCATTGGTTTTGAGTCTCCTATTGAGGAGGAGTTAAAAGCGATGAATAAGCGGCTAAAACTCGCAGATATGTTAGAGCTCACAAAAATATTCCGTAAATTTGGATTTTTAATACATGGCATGTTTATATTCGGTTATCCTATGACCTACGATATACATTTTAAAATGTCAGTACATGAACGAATAAAACACTTTAGGCGTTTTATAGCAAAAGCGCACCTTGATACATTTCAGGTTATGCTCCCAATCCCCCTGCCTGGTACAGAATTGAGAAAAAGACTTGAACGGGACAATAGAATTTATTCACGCCGGGAACTGGGTTGGGAGTATTATGACGGCAACTTTGCGCTTTTTGAACCCGATGCGCCGATGACACCGGAAGAGATGCAGGCCTCACCAATGAAAATCATGGGTATGATTTACCGGTTCAAATACATATTTATGATAGCACTAAATGTGTTTTCCTTCCCATGCATGATATTTTTTCTGCATAATATTAGATATGGCTGGAAAATGTGGTATAGACAATGGCGTCAGTCTCTCATCCGTTCTGTTGGTTGGATTACCATGAAAAGGTGGGAGTCGGTATTTAAGAAAGACGATTTTTTATATAAATTACAAAAAGCGAAAGAACGTCATAGAAGACATGATAGTTAGCTCCATAGAAAGAAATAGCAGAATAATTATAAGAATGGTTGCGATCATGGAATTTGATCCTTTTTGTCTCTGCAAGGAAAACAGCGGTATTTCAGGAAAAGAAGCGGAGAAACCATGAATCATTTAATTGCAGTGTCTATTGTGTGTGCATTTTTTGTTGCATGTCCGCGCCTGGCAGGCATAACCGGTGTTATTAATAACGCAGCGTATGTTAATTTGGCGGCTGTTTCGGTTATTGGCCCGGCTTACGGCGTTTCCATCGATCGTTTTGATGTCTATTGTTTCCAAACAATGAGGATTGCGGGCCGGCGTTGGTACTCGTGATCACGACAGATTTATTCGCGGCATAGACAATGGGTCGCGTAGACTGGAAAGCAGGATTTGAAACTTTGGTTATTTTGATTTTTGTTTTGCAGGCCTTAAGGCGTCCACGGTTGATAAGCCATGGTTGCTCTGGGATATGAGCTTTTTATCAATAGCTTGGTTGATTTTTATGATAGCGGCTTTCTTGGTATTCTTAGCAGTAAAAGGGGCAAATATCCTAAAGAAACCTGCTTTTAGACAAAAGAGATCATGTAAGCTTATTGTTGCTTTGCCGTAAAGCTAAAAAAGGCGTTTCCCGCAAGTGAATTTCCGCGATGGTATAGGATACCTGAAATTACGTATTTTTCATCGTGTTGTCAGCAGGCTTTGCCTGCTTGACAGGATTGGGGTTTTGTGATAGTATTTTATTCGTAGCGGGATAACCGTAAAAAAATACAGACAGTTTCTGAAAGAAAAGTGCCTGCGAAATAGCCTCGACGAAATAATTATAGCGGAAAAAGACAGAATGCTTTAAGCATTTTTCTATTTTTGCATATAGTTTTACCGCGCAATAGCCCCCCATTATTAGCAGTTTTGGCCATTTACTGATAAAATACAAAATCCCAAATATATGATATTAATTGACAACAGATTTTAGATGTCATAATATGTCATATAGAATAATGGTTTTACGGCAATAGGAGCAGGAATGCAGTTAAGCGTGAAGGAATTATCCAGTCTATTAAAGGTCACCGAAAGGACTATTTATCGCTGGATAAAACAGCAGAGTATACCTTTTTACCGTGTGCACGATCAGTACCGTTTTAACCGCGTAGAGATTATAGATTGGGCCACGGTGGAGAAGATGAATATCTCCCACAGGATATTACAGGACGGAACCGAGTCCGACATTACGAGGTTATCCCTTATCCGGGCTATAAGAGAGGGGGGTGTTTATTACAGGATACAGGGTGAGGATAAAAAGTCATTATTAGAAGCTGTTTTAGGCCTGCTACATCTTCCCGCTGATGTGGACAAGGACAATCTCCTGGACGCCATGCTTGTTAGGGAGGATTTAGGTTCAACAGGTTTTGGCGAAGGCGTAGCCATACCGCATACACGCTATCCGATCGTGACCCATATACCATATCCGATAGTATCTATCTGTTTTTTGGAAAATCCTGTTGACTACGGGGCCATTGATCATAAGCCTGTAAATTGCCTTTTTACCGTTATAAGCCCGACCGTAAGAAGCCATCTTAGGATGCTCTCGCAGATAGCCTTTGTCTTAAATAATCCGGCTGTAAAAAAGGCTATTACGTGCCAGATGGCAAGGGATATTATTTTAGGCGAGATTGATAAGGCCCAGCAGGTACCGGGTGCCTGAACAGTATAAATTTTTTAAAAAGGTAAACACGTATGAGTATTACTCTTTTATCTTTGGGTATATTGATTGCAAGTGGTTGTCTCGCGTTCGCGCTCAATAGATCCGACAGGTTATCAGGCTATGCCGGTTCCGGCGGCGTTATTATAGCCTGTGTTTGCGGATTGCTATCGCTCGTCATGGTATTTAAGTTTTCGGCGTCTGCCTCGTTAAACCTGCCATGGCATGTTCCATACGGCTCATTTTCCGTGTCTATAGACAAGCTATCCGCTTTATTCCTTGCGGTTGTTTACATATTGTCCGCTTTATCGGCCTTATACGGTCTTGGTTATCTTAGGCATTATCACGGTAAGAAGAATATTGGCAGTTCGTGGCTTTGCTTTAACATCCTTGTAGCCGGCATGGCCACGGTGATAATAGCGCGCAATGCCGTTTTATTTTTAATGGCATGGGAGATGATGTCAATCAGTTCATTTTTTCTTGTGTTGTTTGAAGGCGAGAACAGGCAGACGGCGCACGCGGGCCTAATGTATCTGATCGCCTCTGGCATAGGCACGTTCTTTTTATTTACCGTATTCATACTGCTCGCGCAAAACGCCGCGTCATTTGACTTCGCGGGATTTGGGATAAAGGGCAATGACCCCGCACGTTCGGCGGCTTTTATATGCGCCTTGATAGGATTTGGGACAAAGGCAGGCATTATGCCTATGCATGTTTGGCTTCCCGAGGCGCATCCCGCGGCGCCAAGCCACGTATCAGCTTTGATGTCGGCCGTGATGATAAAGACAGGTATATACGGTCTTTTAAGGATACTTACGTTTTTAGGTATGCCTTGCCCTTGGTGGGGATATCTTCTTATCGGTATAGGTATTATAACGGCGGTATTAGGTATTTTGTTTGCCCTCGCCCAGCATGACCTTAAAAGGCTTCTTGCCTATAGCAGTATAGAGAATATAGGTATTATAACCATTGCGATAGGAATAGGTGTTCTGGGGGTTGGCATTAATAACTACGACCTTGCGGTTATAGGCTTTTGCGCGGGCGTATTACACGTCATAAATCACGCCTTTTTTAAAGGCATGCTTTTTTTAAGCGCGGGTTCTGTGTATTATCAAACAGGCACACGGGAGATAGATCTGCTTGGAGGCCTCCTTAAAAAGATGCCTGTTACTGGTGTTTGTTTCCTCATCGGTTCTATTGCGATATGCGGCCTGCCGCCTCTTAATGGTTTCATAAGCGAGTTTTTGATATATCTGGCCTGTTTTAGAAACGTATCGGCTAATGGCGTGACAGCGGTAATTTCAATGAGTGTCATCGTGTCTCTGGCCCTGGCCGGGGCATTTGCCCTTGCCTGTTTTTCCAAGGCCTTCGGCATTATATTTCTGGGCCAGCCAAGGAGCGACTACTGTTATAAGGCGTGCGAAGCAGGTGTGCGTATGGGTATGCCGCTGGTCTTTCTTGCCGCTGCTTGCGTGATATCAGGTATATGCGCGGCGTATATCATGCCTTTCATAGGCAGTGCCGTGTCGGCTGTGGCGGGCACACCTTCGGCAGAGGCGGTTGAGATCATATCATCGGTTAATTCCCCCTTAATATATGTCGCAATAATGGGTGTTTCATTCTGTGCCCTAATTGCGCTCATCGCTTTATTTCGCGGCTTGCTTTTAAACAGGCGCGCCGTCGAGTATGGCCCTACATGGGATTGCGGATACGCGTTTCCCAGCGCCCGGATGCAGTATACCGGGTCATCGTTTTCTCAACCGTTGATAGATTTTTTCAAGGGTATATTACGCGCTCGAAAGAAGGGTGCGAGGGTAACAGGGTATTTTCCCGACAGGCTGTCTTTTGAGACGCACACGGATGACATATTCGCCGAATCAATTTTTCGGCCTATGCAGGCCGCCGTTCACGCGTTGGCCGGGAGATTAGCGTGGTTTCAGCATGGGCGCCTGCAATCTTACATTTTATATATATTTATCGCCCTCATAATTCTTTTTATGTGGAAGTTATAATGATGAAAACGGAGATTGCCCAGTTCGCGCTATCGCTTATAATATCCCCGTTTTTGTTCGGGGTCGTAAACCGGACAAAGGCCATTTTCGCCGGCCGCAGGGGTGCGCCCTTTCTTCAGCTGTATTATGATATATTTAAACTGCTTAAAAAATCGGCGGTATACAGCACCACGACTACGCCAGTTTTTATCGCGGCACCGATTATAAGTCTTGGGGCTGTTATTGTCGCTTTGTCGCTTGTTCCTTTCGCGGGTTACAGGTCGTTGGTGTCTTTTGAAAATGACCTTATATTATTTATCTATATGCTGGCCCTTTCGAGATTTTTTATTGTTATAGCCGCTCTTGATACAGGCTCAAGCTTTGAGGGGATGGGGGCCAGTCGTGAGGTGCAGTTTGCCGTATTTGCCGAACCCGCGCTTTTTTTAAGTCTTGTGGCATTGGCCCGGGCGGCAGGACAGATGTCTGTTTCAGATATATTTTCAAGATCCGCCTTTAGCCTGTGGTCTTCATACGGGCCTATGGTTTTTTTGGTCTTGGGCGCGTTTTTTATTGTTTTTTTGGCTGAAAATTCGCGCATCCCCGTTGATGACCCGAATACCCACTTAGAATTGACCATGATCCATGAGGTGATGGTCTTAGATCATGGCGGTATTGATTTAGCCTATACCCTTTATGCCGCCGCCATAAAGTTTTGGCTCTTAGGCTCATTACTTATAGGGGTATTCTTTGGCCCGCAGACCTTTGGCTGGGGCATTGACTGCGTTATCTTTGTTGTTTCAATGGTTGTTTTAGCGTGTATTGTTGGTATTGTTGAGTCAACGTTTGCAAGGCTGCGCCTTTTGAAGGTTCCGCATTTTTTGATAGTCGCCCTGGCATTGTCTGTCGTGGCGGTAATATTAACATTGAGATAATGGATGGGCCATTGGCTTGATTTTATAGGTGTTACCGTTCTTCTTATGAACTTGATGGCGTTGTCATCGAGCCGGATCAAGTCATGCGTGCGCATTGTGGCGGCACAGGGCGCGCTTATAGGGTGTATACCGGTTATAAAGTATTTCCCATGCGTTGCCCCGGTAACGGTGATATTTCCTTTGACCAATATTATACTTAAGGGTGTAGTTTTTCCCTGGCTTCTTCTAAGGGCGTTAAGGGCCGCTAATATCAGAAAAGAGGTTGAACCTATCGGGGGATACCCTTTCTCACTCTTGATGGGGGTGGCGATATTTGTCTTATCCTATTGGGTTATCAGCCGTGTCTCTGGACCGGGCCAGCCGGCGTCGGTCTTAAACGCGGCTGTATCCTTTGCTACATTTTTTACAGGCGCTTATATAATTGTAAGCCGCATGAAGGCAATAACGCAGGTTATCGGGTATCTGATGCTTGAAAACGGGATATATCTTTTTGGCCTGGTGTATTTAAAGGAACAGTCATTGCTGGTTGAGATGTCAATTTTACTTGATATATTTGTAGCCGTGTTTGTTATGGGTATAGCGATATTCCATATAAGCCGTGAATTTGACCATATTGACACGGAGAAATTATCACAGCTTAAAGACATAATGGCAACAGGACAGGATTTATGATATGATAACTATTTTATTGATAGTAGTTCCGTTTTTTTCGGGTGTTGTCTCATTCTTTATCAAAGACGACAGGCCTAGGCGTGCTCTTATAGCGGTATGTTCGATAGTCCACCTCATTATGGCTATAGCGGTCTTTAATTTTTACAACAAGACACAGGGCCCTTTAGCGGAATGGTTTGGGTTTGATGATATCGGTATAATCTTTTTGCTGATTACCAGTGTTCTGTTTTCCGGTGCCTCATTTTACGGTATCAGGTATTTATCCGATGAAGAAAAATATGCCCATGGCGGCGTGAAGGGCCGGGGATTATTTTCTCCTGAAGCGGTTTTTGGGGGGTGTTTTCAGATATTTCTTTCCACAATGACCATGGTCATAGCAAGCCGTCATCTCGCGATTTTCTGGGTGGGTATTGAGGCAACAACCCTGGCAAGCGCGCCCTTGATATATTTTCACCGCACCAAAATGTCTCTTGAAGCCACATGGAAATACCTTTTGATATGCTCGGTTGGTATAGCAGTAGCTCTTTTGGGTATTTTTGTCCTGGCCGTGGCTAATAATAATCGGGCAGACCTGTTTCTCGCAAGACTTATTGAAAATGCCAATTGCATGAATAAGCTGTGGCTTAAGGCAGCTTTTTTGCTTTTATTTGTCGGATACGCAACCAAGATGGGTCTGGCGCCTTTTCACGCATGGCTTCCCGATGCCCATAGCGAGGCGCCGTCGGTTGTCTCTGCGCTTTTTTCAGGGGCATTGCTCAATTGCGCGTTTCTCGGTATACTGCGTGCATATCAAATATGCGCCGCGGCAGGACTCGGCCCGTATTGCAGAGAGGTCTTTACCGTATTCGGCTTATTATCCGTTATATTTGCCGCTATTTTTATATTAAGGCAGGGGGATTATAAAAGGATGCTTGCTTATTCAAGCGTTGAGCATATGGGGATAATGTCGTTGGGTATCGGTTTTGGAGGTATCGCAGTATTTGGGGCACTTGTTAACATGCTTGGCCATTCTCTGGTGAAGGCGGGTTTGTTCTTCTCGGCAGGCAATATATTATCATATTTCAGGACAAAGAGGATAGAAGACGTTCAAGGGCTTATGAGCGGCAAGACCAGGCGTCTTGGCGTTCTTTGGATGCTCGGTTTTTTATTGATAACCGGAACGCCTCCATCGGCTATATTTTTCGGAAAACTTATTATTTTAAGACAGGCACTTTCAGCCGGGTTTTATGCGGTAAGTATTATATTTTTAGCGGCACTTGTTATAATCTTTATAGGCATGGCGCGCATAGTTATATTTATGACACAGGGCGAGAATACTTGTCAGGCGCGGGGAGACGATTCATATAATGTTAAAGGTCTGACAAGGTTGTGTGTGCCGGCCGTATTTTTTGCGATAGCGATTATATTGGGTTTGTATTTTCCTGATTGGCTGACGGGCATTCTTGAATCAGCATCCAGGTCATTGGGAGGGCCATAATGGGGGATAATTCGCTTAAGACGCGTATCTGCCAGCCTATTGACGTAAACAGCATAGATTGTCTCGCGTTTAAAGAGTTTAAGGACAGTGTGCTTGATGGGTTTCTTAAGGGTTTTAGGGCCGCGGCCTTCTTTGGCCTGCCTGCCGATAACGGTCAGGTCAGGCTTATTATGATACTTGCCTGTGACAGGCAGGGTTATCTCCGGATTTTATCGACTATGGTTAAGGATTCATACCCTTGCCTTACGACACAAGCGCCGCAGGTCCATTTATTTGAGCGCGAAATATTTGAACAATTGGGGGTATATCCCAAAGGTCATCCATGGCTTAAACCCGTCCGCTCGCATGTTCCTTATCAGCCTCAAACCGTTACTGCCGGCGGCCGGGATAGTTTGTTAGGGGTTGATTTTTTTAAGGTTCAGGGCATGGAGACGCATGAGGTTGGCGTAGGGCCTGTGCACGCGGGTATTATTGAGCCGGGGCATTTCAGATTTCAATGTCATGGCGAACAGGTGCTTCATCTTGAGGTATTGCTCGGCTATCAGCATCGCGGGATAGAGAGTATGCTCTTTACCAAGGATGCCTCTCCGGCAATACACTATATGGAGACAGCGGCAGGCGATACCTCTATCGGGCATTGTCTGGCATACTGCCAGGCAATAGAGGCTTTGTCAGCCTGCGAGGTCCCTTTAAGGGCCCAGGTGATCCGGGCTGTAATGCTTGAATTGGAACGCCTTGCCAACCATACAGGAGACCTCGGGGCCATGGCCGCTGACATAGGATATCTGCCGGCATCTTCATATTGCGGAAGATTAAGGGGGGATCTTTTGAACATGACGGCCTTGGTGTGCGGTAACCGTTTTGGACGTAATATTATAAGGCCCGGGGGTTCGGCCTTTGATATTGATGAGCCGATCAGGACAGAAATTAGGAAGCGTCTGAAGAGCGTATTTTCTGATGTCAGCAATGCCGTCTCCCTTATGTGGAGCTCGCCTATGGTTGTTGATAGGTTTGATGAGACAGGCTTTGTCTCTCAACAGACGGCTGTTGAGCTTGGCCTGGTAGGTGTTTCTGCCAGGGCCTGCGGTATCGAAAGAGACGCGCGGTTTGATTTTCCGGCAGGCGCATTCAGGTTTTTCCATATACCGCCGTCAAATTATTCATCGGGTGACGTATTCGCGCGCGCCTTTGTCAGATGGCTTGAGATACAAAGATCAGTTGAGTTTATACTTGAGCGCCTGCGCTGTCTGCCTAAGGGGCCTATCATGTCGGATATGCCGCCAATAAAAAACGGCAAAGCTGTCGTATCTCTGGTTGAAGGCTGGCGCGGCGAGATATGTCATTTTGCCTTGAGCGGAGAAAAGGGCGGAATCGTCAATTATAAAATTACAGACCCGTCATTTCATAATTGGACAGGCCTGGCTGTTGCGTGCCGCGGGGAAGAGATATCAAACTTTCCGCTATGTAACAAAAGTTTTAACCTGTCATATTGCGGCCATGATCTGTAAATAGAGGAAAGCGGTATGTTCAAGACAATACGCGCAAGATTAAAACAAGGCTATAGGACCGCGCCTTTCCCGGCCGGCATAAGTGTTTTGCCGCAGAGGTATTTGGGCAAGCCTATTGTTAACCCGGGACACCTCGGTTGCGACAGACAGGCCTGCGTCGACACCTGCCCTACAGGTGCTATAGGCTCTGTCGGAGGCCGGACAGTGATTGATTTAGGAAAATGTATATATTGCGGGGCATGCCAAAAGACCTGCGGCGGCAGGGTTGTTACGTTTACCCGGGATTATCGTATGGCATGCCGGCAAAGGCAGGGACTTATTGTTTCAGATGAACCTATGCCTGATACGGGGCAGATCAGGGACAGGATAAGACATATATTCGGCAAGTCTTTTAAACTGCGCCATGTTAGCGCTGGAGGATGCAATGCCTGTGAATCAGATATAAATGTCTTAGGCACATTGAGCTATGACTTGGGTCGTTTTGGCATACAGTTTACCGCGTCTCCACGGCACGCGGACGGCCTTGTTGTTACAGGGCCCGTAACGAATAATATGAGGCTTGCGCTTGAAAAAACATACAGGGCTATACCGTCTCCGAGGCTTGTTATTGCCGTGGGCGCTTGCGCTATATCAGGCGGTATATACGTCAACCATGCGGAGTCTAACAAGGGGGTTGATTCAATCATGCCGGTTGATCTTTACATACCAGGCTGTCCGCCGCATCCGTTGACGATATTAGACGGTTTGGTGAGTATTATGAGAGGTTAAAAGAGAAAGGATTATTTAAATGAGAGGCCTTGCGTTTATAAGGAGGACATGTCTTTTAGCGGTATTGTTGATATTTGTATTAAGCTCTTTGGATGCCGCTTTCGCGTCCGAACAATCGCATGATATTGACTTGGTAAGCAGGATAACGCTTTTGATATTCCAGCTGTCCATTATAATATTTGCTGCCTGGACAGGGGGGTGGGTATTCAGGAAATTTAAATTGCCGAAGGTGCTTGGAGAGATCGTGTCAGGTGTTATCGTGGGCCCTTATCTTTTAGGCGCCATATCTATACCCGGTTTTGTCCAGGGCGTATTTCCTATGCACCCGGGTTTTCCCGTGTCGCCTGAATTGTACAGTATCGCGACGATAGCCTCTATCGTGCTTTTGTTTTTAGCCGGTGTCGAAACGGACATAAACACATTCCTGCGTTATTCTTTTGTCGGCTCGGTAGTCGGCATATCAGGAGTCATTTTTAGTTTTGTCCTCGGGGATATCACGGGTATTGTCCTGTCAGAGGCATTGTTCGGCAGGCAATATGGCTTTGCCAGCCCCGTACCTTTATTTCTTGGGGCTATCTGCACAGCGACATCCGTAGGCATTGGCGCGCGTATATTATCAGATAAACGCAAGATGGATTCCCCTGAAGGTATTACTATAATATCAGCGGCGGTAATAGATGATATACTTGGCGTTATCACATTGGCCATTGTTATCGGAATAGCCAGAAGCTCCGATGTGAATTGGGCCCAGGTAAGTATAATAGCCGGTAAGGGTATCACAATCTGGTTCGCGTTTACGGCATTAGGCATAGTGTTTGCCCCCAAGATCAGCAACTTTTTAAAGATATTCAAGGATAGAGGCACTATTTCTATAATGAGTTTCGCTATGGCCCTTTTTCTGGCAGGTGTTTTTGAAAAATCAGGCCTTGCCATGATAATAGGTGCTTATACCATGGGCTTATCACTGTCAAGGACAGACCTATGTTTTATTATCAGGGAAAATCTTTCAATATTGTATAAATTTTTTGTGCCGGTTTTTTTCTGCGTCATGGGCATGATGGTGGATATCAAAGAAGTCTGTTCACCGAGCATTCTTTTGTTCGGGGCTGTTTATCTGGTTGTGGCAATTTTAAGCAAGCTTATCGGCTGCGGCCTGCCGGCGCGGTTGCTTAATTTCAATACCCGAGGGGCGCTTGCGATAGGTGTCGGCATGGTGCCGAGAGGGGAGGTAGCCCTTATTATTGCGGGTATCGGTTTATCACTTGGGGTCATACCGCATGATATATTCAGTGTCGCTGTGCTCATGACATTTATTACTACTCTCATAACCCCGCCCGTCCTTGAAATGCTGGTTGACACGGATAAATCTATGCTTGTAAAACAAACGGACCGAAGGCTTGAGCATAAAGAGATATCCTACGCGATGCCGAACCCGGAGACGGCAGACCTTATATTAAGCAGGGTCATTAACGCCTTTGACCATGAGGGTTTTTTTATATACAGGATTGATACGCCGGAGCGCTTGTATCAGATACGTAAAGACGAGACATTTATTACATTGAAATTTACGTCTGAAAAGCTTTATTTTACCTGCCAACCGCAGGACGCTTCTTTTGTATACACATTGTTTTATGAGGTTATTGCCGAATTTGAATATATAATCAAAAATCTGGATTCAATAGCTGACAAAGACCAGGTTGGCAAGGATATTATATCGTCAGGTAATGACGCCAAGAAAGAAGGCCTGGCTATACGCGAGATAATACCGCTTTCGGCTGTTGAGCATAACTTAACAGGTAACACAAAAGAAGAGATTATATCCTCCCTTGTGGAGCTCCTCATACGTTCGGGCCAGCTGCATTCTTCGAATAAGCAGGAGATCATCCGTGAATTATCAGACAGGGAGGAGATCATATCTACAGGTATGCAGGACGGCATAGCCCTGCCCCATGCCAAGACAAGGCTGGTAAAGAATATGATATCGGCCCTTGGCATTAACAGGGAAGGCGTAGTTTTCGGCTCGCTTGATAAAAAACCTTCCCGCGTTTTTGTGGTGACTATAGCCCCTGAATCATTTTCAAGCCCGTATCTTCAATATGTCGCAGAGGTAAGCAAATTTTTGATAAAGCCCGAGAACCGTCTTAGGTTATTATCGGCTAAAAATAATGAAGAACTTTACAATATCATATTAAACTATAAATAATACTCAATTAATGTCCTTTTATTGAGTTCGAGCCTATGCTTGCCACTTGCCTGTTTTTTTATGACATGTAACCGCTTGCGTTTTAATGAAAATAATGTTAAATATCTTTAATTAATTTCTCGATCGGGTATTGACTGCAAAATGTTATTATGTTATACTTTTTATAGAATATTAAAAAGTCATTATTAAATCCTACAAACAATGCGCAAAACAGGGTTTTATTGTGTTTAAATTGAGCAGAGGTTCTTTTATGAGAACAACAAGGCAAAATATAGTATGTAAGATTGCGGTTATCTTCTTATGCGTGCTATTGTTTACCAGCCAGTGCGCCCAGGGCGCCTTTGCCCTGCGGCCTGTCTCTTCAAGATATTCGTTAACCCAGATAGACGGTAGTTTTTCTATTGATAAGTCATCTTCTGCCGGGGCGGCAGATATTCACTTTGGTTCTCTTCCCCCGTTACCTCAAATACCGCAATGGGTAGAATATGCCGCCAGGGTTCTTTATAAGGACAAGAGTTTTTCAGGGCATGAGTCATATTATGATTATAGTTTCAGGGTTTTTAAAAATCTTGCGTGCCTAAAGCCTGACACGGATTCTGCTGTTACCGCGGCCGCTTTATTGCACAGGGCTGACCATGTTGGTTTAGAGAAGATCCTGAAAGACAATAAAATACTATCACAGGACGAAAAAAAGAAGATCATTAGATTTGTTGATGAGGCAAGGATAATACGTGCCCTGCCTTATTTTAAGGGTGATAAAAAATCAAGGCATGCCATCCAAAACTACATGAATATGATTATTCAAATTGCGTCCGAACCTGATGTTATGCTGTTGGTTTTCGCGGAAAAAATAACATGTTTTACCGGGGAGCTCAATGAGAAACAGAAGGAGTATATTTATTATGAGATAATCGATATTTACGCGCCACTGGCAGAAAGGCTGGGCCTGACCGCGCTGGCAGGGTATTTGCGCACAGAGGCGTTAAAAAAATATAATATAAATATATATAATTATGTTAAGGGTGAAATGGAAAGCAGGATAAATATGGACATAAATGACTCCGGCACGCATTTGAAATCTATAGAGAACAATGCCCGGGATGTTTTAAAAAAATTAAAAGTTGATGCCCGTATCACATCAAGGGTAAAGAGCGTTTATTCCGTTTACGAAAAATGTAACGGCAAAGGAATTAATGCTGATGATCTGTATGACATCTTTGGTATTAGAGTAATTTTTAGTGATACAAGAGACCCCTGGGATACCCTGTCTTTGCCGCAATATATGGGAATGAGCGTTATGACTAACCAAAACAACAAGTATAAAAGACTGGAAAAATCGGGCTATGCGGCATTTCATATAAGGGCGCAGGATGAGTCGGGGCGTTTTTATGAGTTTCAGCTTATATCCGAAAAAAACCTTGAATTATATGAACACGGACTCAAATCACATTGGTCTTATAAGATAGAAAGACAAAGTAAACAGGCCTTTGACGTGGATATTATAAAATGGACCGGCAGATTTGATAAGGATTTTATGTCACTAAAGAATTTTTTAAACCGTTGGGTTTTTGTATTAAAGTGGGATCGCAAGGATCCAAACAATGTTTCATGCAAGCCATTAAGACTTCCCGCGAAAAGCACAATAGCGGACTATGCCGCGTTAAGGGGGGTAGACCTTTTTGACCGTAATTATGTCAATGGATCCATTTTCTGTGTTTCGCACGATATTGAATCATGCAGGACAAAAGAGTCGCCACGCGTCAAGCGTGATAGCAAGTATCAACTGCGTCCGGCCGATTTCGTATATATTAACCATGCTAAGGATTGGCTGCCTAATTCGCTCCACGCGCAGATTTCTATTGACAAATTTGCCAAGACCCTGCGGGCACACATGCTCTTGAACAATCTCTATAATGACAACATAGAGGGGTCTGCGAAACAGGGGCTGAATATCGTTAAGGCCGCGGGTTTTGCGGTAAACAATATATCAATCGGTAACTTCTTCCTTCCATTAGCTCGCAGGCTTGGGCTTTTAAACGAACGAGAGCTATTCGCGGCCGTTGCCTCAACTAAGCAACTGACATTGGATCATTTAAAGCGCTACGCGCGTTCGTCAGGTATAAGTATTGTTGAGGATAAAAATAAAATAGGATTAGACCTGAAGAACGGTATTTCGGAAATAAAACTAATGCAGGTCAGCAAGAATTTAGGTTTTAGGTCGCTTGATGAATTTTATATTGCTGTCGGAAGCTACGGGATTTCCTGGAAGACAGTACGCAAAGGGATTGACCGCAGCGAAAGTGTTAAGGTGATGAATTTTAATTCATGCGCGAACGCGGCCTGATCCCGGTATTTTGCCTTTGCCCGATTTAATCTTGACGTTTATTCCCGTTTATGTTATACAAGCATTATCAATGTTGGATTTTTTATGCGTGTAACAAAAAAAATATTAATAGCGTTTATTTTATTTTGCGCGGCCGCGGGATCTTTTTACCTTTTCTATGCCAGGCCTCGTTACGCGGTGCCTGTGCTCATGTATCACTCGATAGCGGCAGGGCCTGAAAGCACATTAAGTGTTGACCCTGAAATTTTTCAAAAACAGATAGAGTATTTGCACAAAGCGGGTTTTAAAGTGATATCCCTCGACGAACTCGTAGAAAGAGTCTCTCGCCGCGCAAGGCCCTTGCGCAAAGAGGTGGTCTTGACATTTGACGATGGTTTTGAGAATAATTTTATCAAGGCCTTTCCTGTATTGGCGAGATACGGCATGCCTGCAACCGTTTTTTTAGAAACGGCCCGGGTGGGCGCTAAGGCAGGTTATCTTAATTGGGACCAGGTGCGGATAATGGCCATGAACAATATTGATATAGGCTCTCATACGCGGATGGGTGTTTATCTGCCCGCGGTTAAAAATGAGGATGAGTTTATCTCGGAGATAGTATCAAGCAAACTGGACATCGAAAGCCGGGTGGGCAAAGAGGTGAAATATTTTTGTTATCCGACAGGCGGTTTTAACGACAGAATCAAAGAGATCGTCCGCGGCGCCGGGTATAAAGGCGCCTGTGCCACAAACCGGGGTTTTGATAAGTCTAATTTTGACCTCTATGAGATCAAGAGGATAAAAGTAACGGATTCTGACATGACTAAACCGTTGCATTTTCAGGCAAAGCTATCCGGTTATTATAATCTGTTCCGCAAGGGTAAAAGCCCCGATTAGCAGGCTTTACACGGACCAATCAGCTATGCGTGTATTTTAAGAAAACTCTTGCGAATAAATCGCGCGAGTTTTTTAGTTTTTTAAAGGAAAGATTATCCATGAAACTGGAGACACCGTATTATTTAATTAACGAGAAGGCGCTGTTAAGCAATCTTCGAATCATAGGGGGTATTAAAAAGGCCTCCGGGGCCAAATGTGTCTTGGCACTTAAGTGTTTCGCGGCATGGAGTGTTTTTGGTCTGATAAGGCAATACATGGATGGGACTACGTCAAGCTCTCCTTATGAGGCGCGTTTGGGGCATGAGAAATTTGGAAAAGAGGTTCATGTGTATTCGCCGGGTTATAAAAGGCAAGATATCTTTGATCTCCGGGGTATCGCGGACAAGATTATATTTAATTCAGTGTCCCAGCTTAAGACGTTTGGCCCGCTCGCGGGGAAGGCACGGCTGGGCATCAGGATAAACCCCGGCATAAGTTATTCTCATTTTGATCTTGCCGACCCAGCGCGCAAATATTGCCGGCTCGGCGTCCCGGGCAAGAGGCTCATTCGGCAGGCGCTGCCGTATATCGACGGGGTGATGTTTCATTTTAACTGCGAGAATACGGATTTTGAAAACCTTCGAGCCAGTATAGATTATATTGGAAATGAATATAAGGATATATTAAAATATTGTAAATGGGTGAGTTTAGGCGGCGGGATTTATTTTACCCGCAAGGGTTATCCTGTTGAGGATTTCTGCGCCGCGATCAGGGATTTTGCCGGTCGTTTTAATACTCAGGTTTACCTTGAGCCGGGCGAGAGCGTAATAATGCAGTCCGCGGAGCTTGTCTGCTCGGTCCTTGATGTGGTCCGGAACAAGACAAATACCGCCATTGTAGATGCCTCAACCGAGGCGCATATGCTTGACCTGCTGATATACAGTTTAGACGCCAAGGTGAATGCCGTAGAGGGGAAAGGTTTTCGATGCGCGATAGCAGGCCGTTCGTGTCTTGCCGGTGATATATTCGGGTCATACCGTTTTAAACGGCGCCCGCGTCCGGGGGATATTATACGGTTTAAAGATGCGGGCGGATACACGATGGTAAAGAAGAACTGGTTTAACGGTCTTCAGATGCCAGCTATCGTGGTCAAGAGGCTTAATGGCAAAATTGATATTGTCCGTAAGTTTGGCTATAAGGATTTCGTGGACAACTTATCTTGATTAATATATTTTTTTAATGAGGAGGCACCGCGTAAATGAAGAAAAATGTATTAATTATAGGGGCTGGAGGGGTCGCCCGTGCCGCTGCGCATAAATGCGCGCAGAATAACGATATCTTAGGCGATATCTGCATAGCGTCAAGGACTAAGGCAAAGTGCGACGATATAATCAGCAGCGTGAAGAGAAAGAACAGCCTAAAGGACGCCTCTAAAAAGATTAGCTCCAGGCAGGCCGATGCCATGGACATACCGCAGACGGTTAAGCTTATAAAAGAGACAGGGTCGCAGATTGTTATAAATCTGGCACAGGCATTTGTCAACATGTCATTGCTTGAGGCGTGCGTAAAATCAGGCGCGGCATATGTAGACACGGCGATACATGAAGACCCCGGCAAGGTCTGCGAAGACCCTCCCTGGTATGCTAATTATGAATGGAAAAGAAGACCGCTTTGCAAGGAGCATGGGATAACCGCTGTCATAGGCGCCGGCTTTGACCCCGGCGTTGTTAATGCCTATTGCGCCTTTGCGGTTAAACATTATTTTGACCGGATAGACACGATAGATATACTTGATGTTAATGCCGGTAACCACGGCAGGTATTTCGCGACAAATTTTGACCCGGAGATCAATTTCAGAGAATTTAAAAAGGTGTGGGCATGGATAGGGGGCAGATGGGTCACGGAGGATGTCCATTCAATAAAAACGGGTTATAATTTTCCCGTTGTGGGCAAGCAGGACGTGTATCTAAACGGCCATGACGAGCTTCACTCGCTTTCAAAGAATATCAAGGCTTCGAGCATACGGTTCTGGATGGGGTTTAATGAGCATTATTTAAACGTGTTTAATGTGCTGAAAAACTTAGGTCTTTTATCGGAAAAGCCGGTAAGGACAGCGGAGGGCGTTGAAGCAGTCCCTCTTAAGGTGCTAAAGGCATTATTGCCGGACCCGCTGTCTCTCGCACCTGATTATAAAGGGAAGACATGCATAGGTAATTTTATCAGCGGCAGTAAGGCAGATGAAAAAAAAGAAATATTTATATATAATATCTGCGATCATGAACAGTGTTATAAAGAGGTGGAGTCCCAGGCTATTTCCTACACTGCGGGCGTTCCGCCTGTTGCGGCGTCTATCCTGATAGCCAGAGGGCCATGGGATGTTCGCGGTATGGTAAACGTCGAAGAGCTTGACCCCGATCCGTTCATATCATTGCTGAATACCATGGGTCTTGAGACCGTAGTAAATGAGAAGCCTTTGCCGTTTGATATCCCCGGCAGGGCGTTACCGGGCAGAGGCGCCCGCACACTTCGTATTTGATCTACAGTTTAAAATACCGATAGCGTATTTTTGTATTGCCCATAACGGGTTTTCATGTATAATGTTGTCAGAGGCATTTCACGCTAAAAAAATATTGACAAAAACGGTAAATGGCTGTATAAATATGCCTAAATTTCGCGCTTATTTTGCGTATTACGGCCTGGGCCGTGGCAAGGGAGGCGTAAAAAGCTGTCAGGGCAGCGCAATTCTGCCGAATGTTTAAGGAGAAACGCGGGATGGAGAAGCAGACTTATGGTTATGAATTGATTATGGATCTTTCGGGTTGCGACCTTGGCATTATTTCCTCCAAGAAGAAATTGAAAGAATATGTCGATACGCTTTGCAGACTGATTAAGATGAAACAGTTTGGCAAGACGCTTATACCGCATTTTGGCACAAACGCCGCGTACACAAAAGGCTACTCGCTGGTTCAGCTTATAGAGACCAGTTCCATCACGGGCCATTTTTCCGAGTTTTGGAAAACGGCCTATATAAATATTTTTTCATGCCTGGAATATGATGAAAAGAAGGCGAGAGAGTTTACTAAGGAATTCTTTAAGGCGAAAAAGGCGAGGTGCCGTTTTATCACCAGGTAGAAGCCGAAGGTAGTATGCTTTTGAAACGGATAAGCGTAAATCTTTTTTTGATTTTTTTCATATTTCTGTTAACAGCCGATGCCTGCGCGGCAAGGTTGCCTAAAATATTTCCTTTCAAAGAAAAAAACGCGCTTTCTGAATGGCAGGAAAAGATATTCAGGGGGCGCGTTCTTTATTCTGTAAAGGCTGGAAAAGGCACCCGGTATCTTAGGGCCTACAGCGAGAATTCCGCCTCCGGCATTTTTTATGAAATAAAATTCGACCCGAGACAATACCCAATGATAAGCTGGCAGTGGACCGTATTGCGGTTTCCGGCTGCGCAGCATGAGTTGGCCGGTAATGCCGCTGGTGAGCATTGGATCGAAAAGGATGATTATGCCGCGAGATTGTATGTAATATTCCCGAGGCTTTCTTTTAATCTTACCAAATGCCTTGAGTATGTTTGGGATAAGGACCTGCCTGAAGGCACCATTATTACCAGTCCCTATTCGGGGAATATAAAGCTTTTTGTTGTTGAGTCCGGCACGGACAATGTCGGCAAATGGGTTTTTGCCGAGAGGAATATCCTGGAGGATTACAAAAAGGCCTTTGGCAAGGAGCCCGGCCGCGTGGGTGCTATAGCGATAATGACAGATACCGACAATACGCAAAGCACGGCGGAGGCCAATTACAAAGAATTAAAAGTGGGGTATAAAGATGAAAAATAGCATAACTAATATGAGGAAGATAAAGTTTATCAATACGCCTGTTCAGAACAAGACATTGCTATTGGTTTTCGCGGCCGCTGTTATACCGATGGCGATTGTGGCTTTATGCCTTTATTACCTTATATTCAATATGCTGGCGTGGCAAATGGGCATACCTGAAATGGTAGCCTATAATCTTATACCGGTTGCCCGCAAGGTCAATATAATATTACTTGTCTCATTGCCGATAGCGCTATTGGCTATATGGCTCACCGCGCTTGAATTATCTCATAGGATTGCCGGGCCCATATACAGGCTTGAAAAGGAATTGGATATTATGATCGCGGGTAAAAGACAGGGTCCCATAAAGCTTCGGTCAAGGGATGAACTTAAGGCACTGGCAGATAAGATAAACAAACTTATGGAGAAATCCAAATAGATATGTTTAGCGCCCTCAAGGTCAAAAACACTTTCGAAATATATATTCCGCCGGCTCTGCCCCGATAGCTCAATCGGATAGAGTAGTGGACTTCGAATCCAAAGGTTGCAGGTTCGATTCCTGCTCGGGGCGCCAATGTTTTAGGCAGGAATCGAAGAGAGCCCTGTAATAAAATGCGACAAATAGGAGCATTTTAAGGGCGAATGGCCGACCCGTAACGAACGAAGTGAGTGTAGGGCGCCGATTCCTGCTCGGGGCGCCAATGTTTTAGGCAGGAATCGAAGAGAGCCCTGTAATAAAATGCGACAAATAGGAGCATTTTAAGGGCGAATGGCCGACCCGTAGCAACTGTTGCGGCGTGTGTTAATACGACAGACTTTATAATTGACACTTAATATGATTTTATGTTAGTATATAACCCATTTGGGTGTTTTTATCGTTAAAAGGTTTGTACAGGATTGGCCCGCATAGCTCAGCTGGTAGAGCAGCACCCTCTTAAGGTGACGGTCCAAGGTTCGAATCCTTGTGCGGGTACCATGTCCTCAAGAGACTCTAATAGGTCCAAGCGATAAAACTGTATTAAGGCGTTGTTTCGATATTTTTTAGACCTGGCATAAGGTTCTTATTGATAAGGGAATTGGATTTATTGTCTATCCCGGTCAAAGGTTTTTTGCCGGTGAGCGGATGTGGCGGAACTGGCAGACGCGCTAGACTTAGGATCTAGTGGGGTAACTCGTGGGGGTTCAACTCCCTCCATCCGCACCATTTTACGCGCAACGGTATTTGCCTGTTTTTGATCATGTTATGGCTGTTATGGGTCAGTTTGGTCTGTTATTTACAGATATCAGCGGGTGTAGCTCAGTTGGTAGAGCATCACGTTGCCAACGTGATTGTCGTCGGTTCGAGCCCGATCACCCGCTCCATTGTTTTTGATACCGCGATTACCTGATATGTGTTCAAGTATGCGTTCAAGCAGAATTTTTAAAGAGGAGACAGTGGGCAGTATGAAAATCATCGATATTTTAGATAAGAATGCTATCAAGGCGGATCTTAAGTCCGTGGAAAAGAAAGATGTCATAAGCGAGTTGGTAGGGCTTTTGCCGGCGAATTATTCCACTAAGGATAAAACGTCTTTGGTAGAGATACTGATGAATCGTGAGGCCCTGGGTTCCACAGGCATAGGTCAGGGCATAGGTATACCGCACGCCAAATCCAAGTGCGTTAAAGAGCTTGTCGCGGCATTAGGAGTGTCAAAGGCCGGCGCTGATTTTGATTCGTTGGACGGAGAACCAACCCATATATTTATGCTCTTAGTTGCCCCTGAATGCGCCGCCGGCCCCCACCTTAAAGCGTTAGCCAAGATATCCCGTATGCTTAAAGACAAGTTTGTAAGAGACTCTCTTATAGCGGCAAAGGATGAAAAGGCCGTATTCAATATAATAGCCCAGGAAGACAGGAAGTCCTGAAAGTGGGCAAAAAAATAAAATTCAAAAAAAAATTATCACAGTTTTTTAAGCCTTTTAAGTGGCTTTATCCCGGCATGGGTGTTAAACGCTGGCTGTCTTTATCGTTTGTAGGCATCATTTTTATTGTAGCCGGTGGACAATTTTTGTCAGGACCCACTAGTTTGTTCAGGGCAGTCGGCATTACTTATATGTTCATTGGCATGGTGATAATATTTCTTGGAGTAAAAAGGGTTATTTTTATTTTCCTTGGTGTTGTTTCCCCACAGAGGCAGGAAGAACTGGTAGATCTTTTATACCAGAAAAAGCATCTTGAGCGCGGGTTAAGGATAGCGGCTATCGGAGGCGGAACAGGGCTTTCCGTTCTTTTGCAGGGATTAAAACAATATACGAGCAACCTTACTGCCATAGTAACCGTGGCTGATGATGGCGGCTCATCAGGCAAGCTAAGGGAGGATTTTAATATATTGCCTCCGGGGGATATAAGAAATTGTTTGGTTGCCCTTGCTGACACAAGTCCCCTAATGGAAGAACTTTTCCAGTACCGGTTTGAAGGTGAATCGACTTTAGGCGGGCATAGTTTCGGCAATATCTTTTTATTGGCCCTTTCAAGGGTTACCAAGGATTTTGGAGAGGCTGTTCAGGCGGCAAGTAAGATACTTGCCATAAGGGGCCGTGTCCTCCCGTCTACCCTCTCCAAGGTCAGGTTGATCGCCGAACTGAAGGACGGCACGAGCACTTCGGGCGAGTCTAATATAACAAGGAGAAAGAACAAGAGCCCTATTAAGAGATTGTATCTCGATCCGGCGGATTGTCAGCCTACAGAAAGCTCCCTGGAAGCCATAGCCAATGCCGACGCTATAGTATTGGGCCCGGGCAGCCTCTACACAAGCATTATGCCGAATCTGCTTATAGGGCCTATCGCGGCGGCGGTAAATAATTCGACCGCGATAAAACTGTATGTTTGCAATGTTATGACCCAGCCCGGGGAGACAACGAATTTTAAATCCAGCGACCACGTAAAGGTCTTATTGCATAATACAAGATTAAAAAAGATAGATTACGCTATTATCAACAATTCCAATATACCCAAGGCGGTCGAACAGCGCTATAGATCGGAAAATGCCTGCAGGGTCGAGGCCGATTTAGACAATATAAGGGGGTTAGGGGTCATGCCGATAGAGGATAGTTTTATGACCGTAAGCGGCATGCGCGATATGGAATATTTAAGGCATAACCCCAGGAGGCTGGCGAAGTCTATAATTGACATTATTTCTATCGCCAAATCGGAAGCCGCTCATAGATAATTCGGGAGGCTGAAAATGGAGTTTAAGACAGTAACAAAAAATATCACGATTAAGAGCAAGCAGGGGCTGCACGCCCGGCCTGCCGCTTTTTTTGTCCAGGTCGCGAATAAATTTGACAGCGATATATCCATTATAAAAGACGGCCAGGAGGTAAACGGCAAATCTATAATGGGCATACTTATGCTGGCGGCCGAACGCGGCGCGTTGGTATGTTTGAAGGCCATTGGCGCGGATGCCGAGGCTGCCGTGTCGGAGCTTGAAAAGGTATTGATAGAAGACAGGGATGATTATTATGAACAAAAATAACCCCGCGTGGAAAAGAAAGACGTTTTATGTTTAAAGGGATTGCCGCGTCTCCCGGCATAGCAATAGGCAAGGCTTACCTCTATAACAGCGAGGATATCCAGGTCCCGAAGATGAGGATCAAGGCATCGGATATTCCGTCCGAAATAGCCAGATTCGAAGAGGCGCTGATAAAGACGCGCTCGGAGCTTATAACCATACGCAATAATATTTCCATGGAGATGAGCGCTAAGCATGGGGATATTTTTAACGCCCATCTGCTCGTGCTTGAAGACAGGATGATAATAGACGAGGTGATAAGCCGTTTAAGGGACCAGAAATACAATGTTGAATATATATTCGAGGATGTCCTGCGCAAGTATATAGACGCCTTCCAGAAGATGGATGATGAATATCTAAGGGAGCGCATAACCGATATAGAGGATGTTGGAAAGAGGTTTTTAAGAAATCTGCTGGGAAAGAAAAAACAGACCCTGCTTGATATACCGCCTAAGTCCATTGTTGTCGCTTATGACCTGGCCCCAAGCGACACTGCCACAATGCATAGGAGGCATATCGTCGGTTTTGTGACAGACATAGGGGGGAAGACATCGCATACGGCTATCATGGCAAAATCCCTTGAAATACCTGCCGTAGTCGGGCTTGAAAATATCACGGAAAACGTTAAAAACGGTGATACCCTTATTATTGACGGGACTACCGGACATGTCTATCTGAACCCGCCCAGGTCTGCAGTCTCTCAATACATTAGGGAACAGAAGAAGCTTATAAAGTCCGATAAAGAGCTCCAAGATCTAAGATGTTTGCCCGCCCAGACCGTTGACGGACACAGGGTGGAATTGGGCGCCAATATAGAATTGCCGGATGAGGTATCCGCGGTAATCGCCCATGGTGCCGAAGGCATAGGGCTTTATAGGACAGAATATTTTTATATGAATCGTGCGGGTTTGCCAACCGAGGAAGAACATTATCAGGCGTATAAAGCTGTGATAGATAAGATAAAACCAAATACCCTCACGATACGAAGTCTTGACCTTGGCGGGGATAAATTCTTGTCCCAGCTTGATGTGCCCAAAGAGATGAACCCTTTTTTGGGCTGGCGTGCCATACGTTTAAGCCTTG